>SWCF01001117.1_pt1 | contig 170229 bp, 155 predicted proteins | sample 4690081 | NCBI WGS metagenome assembly SWCF01 (sample SAMN10267280, study PRJNA491770) | bioreactor metagenome | isolation source: DHS bioreactor inoculated with | place: Japan: off Shimokita Peninsula
TTCGCCGCGCCTGACGACCAGGTCGACACCATCGACGGCCTTGATGTGACCCACCGTGCGCTTGAACAATCCCCGCTTTATGGGAAACCAGACCTTGAGACCGTCCACTGCCATAACCGGCGCGCCGGTCATGGTGACCACCGGCGCCATATCGGATAATTCGGACGAAAGCAGGCGCTTTGTATAAGCGTGCTGTGGATCGGCAAACAGCGTCTCTGTTTCTGCCCTCTCAACGATTTCGCCATTCTGCATGACGCAGACCTTGTTTGCCATCCGGCGCACGATGCCGAGGTCATGGGTGATGAACAGCATGGCCATGCCCATCCGCTGTTGCACCGATTTCAGCAAATCGAGGATTTGGGCCTGAACCGTCACGTCGAGCGCCGTGGTGGGTTCATCGGCAATCAGTAGCTCCGGCTCACAGGCCAGCGCCATGGCAATCATCGCCCGCTGGCGTTGCCCGCCCGAGAGCTGATGGGGAAAGGAAGCGAGCCGCGTTTCAGGATCGGGAATGCCAACAGCATCGAGGAGCTCGAGAACGCGCTTCCGCGCCGCGCTGCGACCCAGCCCTTGATGCACGGACAATACTTCGCTGACCTGCCGTTCAATAGTGTGCAGCGGATTGAGCGAACTCATCGGCTCCTGATAGATCATCGCGATGTCATTGCCGCGCACTGTGCGGAGCGCCTTGTCGCTCGCCGTCAGCAGATCGGAGCCTCTAAAGAGGATTTGGCCCTGGGGATGGGACGCCGAAGGGTAAGGCAGGAGCCGGAGGACGGACAAAGCAGTTACCGATTTGCCTGACCCTGATTCTCCGACCAGTGCCAGCGTTTCCCCGGGCGCGATGTCGAAACTTACATTCCGGACGGCATCGATCCGCCTTTCACCGAGCTGGAACGAAACATCGAGATTGCGGATGCTCAGCAGTGGATCGGTCATTGGGTCATCCGAACGTCTTGCGTGGATCGAACGCATCTCGCACCGCTTCGCCTGCAAAGACCAGTAGGCTCAGCATGATGGAAATAACCGCAAACCCGGTCAGCCCAAGCCACGGTGCCTGAAGATTGTTCTTGCCCTGCGCCAGCAGTTCGCCCAGCGAGGGCGATCCCGGCGGCAACCCGAAGCCCAGAAAGTCGAGCGCCGTCAGTGTCGTGATCGAACCGCCGAGAATGAAAGGCACGAAGGTGACCGTTGCGACCATGGCATTTGGCAGAAGATGCCGGAACATGATCGTCGGGTTGCCCACCCCCAGCGCGCGCGCCGCGTTGACATATTCGAAGTTTCGCCCACGCAGGAATTCCGCACGCACAACGCCCACCAGGGCAACCCAGGAAAACAGCAGCAGAATGGCGAGCAGAACCCAAAAACTCGGCGCAATGACGCTCGAAATGATGAGCAGCAGATAGAGTGAAGGGATTGAAGTCCAGATTTCGATAAAGCGCTGAAACAGGAGGTCGGTCCAGCCGCCGAAATAGCCTTGGACCGCACCGGCCACTATCCCGACCACGGAGGATAGAATCGTAAGCGTAAGCCCGAAAAGCACCGAAATCCGAAACCCGTAAATCAGCCGCGCCAACACATCGCGTCCCTGATCATCGGTGCCGAGTACATGCATGTTGCCCAGGATACACCCCGGATCTTCAACGCCGAGCCGATAGCGCGCACAGTTCTCCTCCTGGCTCATCAGCCAGCTCGGCGGCGTAGGCGCTGGCCGGGGCAGGGCGGTGTCGACAGTGCGATGGGAATACCGGAACAAGGGCCAGAGGGCCCAGCCTTTTTCGTTGATTTCGTTCTGGATGACCGAGGAACGATACTGCGTCACAGCGAGGAACCCGCCGAACTTGCTCTCGGGATAGTCGATCACCACAGGAAACAGCAGTTCGCCATTGTACGAGACAATCAAGGGTTTGTCGTTGCTGATGGCCTCGGCAAAGAGCGTCACGACCACGAGGATCACGAAAATCCAGAACGAGATATATCCGCGCCTGTTGCGGCGGAAGTTGGCGAGCCTGCGCTGGTTTATGGACGAAACAGCCAAACTCAAACCTCTCGCGACTCGAAATCGATGCGCGGATCGATCCACATATAGGTGAGATCGGAGATCAGCCCCAAAATCAGACCGACAAGCGAGAAGATGTAGAGCGTGGCAAAGATCACCGGATAGTCCCGCGTCACGACCGACTGAAAGCCAAGCAGGCCAAGCCCATCGAGCGAGAAGATGGTCTCGATCAGCAGCGATCCGCCAAAGAACGCGCCAACGAACGCACCGGGAAAGCCCGCGATCACGATCAGCATGGCGTTTCGGAATACATGGCCGTAGAGGACGCGGTTCTCGGTCAACCCCTTGGCGCGGGCGGTGACGACATATTGCTTGCGGATTTCATCGAGAAACGAGTTCTTGACCAGCAGCGTGGATGTCGCAAACGCACCCACAGCCATAGCCGCGATCGGCAGAGCCAGGTGCCAGGCATAATCAAGGATCTGCTGATACCAGGGCATGGATGCAAAGCCCGATGAGGTCAGTCCCCGCAACGGAAAAACCGACCAGAAGCTGCCTCCCGCAAACAGCACGATCAAAAGGATGGCGAACAGAAAGCCCGGGATGGCGTAGCCGATAATGACCACGCCGGAGGTCCAGATATCGAAACGCGACCCATCCCGCACCGCCTTGGCAATCCCCAAAGGTATCGAAATGCCGTATGAAATCAGCATCATCCAGAATCCGAGCGAAATCGACACGGGCATCTTTTCAATGACCAGATCGATGACGGAAATGTCCCGGTAGTACGACTCCCCGAAGTCGAACCGCAGGAAATCCCAGATCATTGAAAAGAACCGCTCGAGCGGTGGCTTGTCGAAGCCATACTGGGCTTCCAGTTGCGCGATAAAGGCCGGTGGCAGCCCCCGCGCGCCACGATAGACACCCTGCGGTTCGCTGCTGGAGCTGCTGGCCGCGCTGTTGTCGATGCCGCTCTGGCCGGAAAAGTCGCCCTGCGCCGTTCCCGTAATGCGCGACAGCGCGGAAACGTCGGTTCCCGAGTATTGCGCAATCGCCTGTTCCACCGGCCCGCCCGGCGCAAACTGGATGACGAGAAACGACACCACCATGATCCCGAATACCGTCGGTATCATCAAAAGCAGGCGTCGCAGGATATAGGCGGCCATGGGCGGTCCGGGTCAGCGAGTCAGTTGCCCGACCATGTCGGTTTTGTCACCGATGGCCAAGTGCTTTGTGGGCCGGGTGCGGTCACGACTTCGCGGTCATCCACCCACGAGCCCGTTTTCGATGGCATAGCGGGTCAATCCGGCGGTCGTGGCAATACCGAGCTTTTTCTTGATGTTCTTTCGGTGCGTTTCGACTGTACGTGCGGAGATGTCGAGGGTTGCGGCCACATCCTTGTTGGATTTTCCAGCCGCGATCAGCAGCAGGATGGCCTGCTCGCGCGTGGTCAGCGCTTTGCTCTTTTGGGCTCTGTCGCCGCGCTCGAGCAACACGTCCGAAACGCCGGTCGAAAAGAAGGTTCCGCCCGCCGCGACCGTCTCTATGGCCTCGATGATCTCCTCGGTCGATACGTCCTTGAGGATGTAGCCCGACGCTCCATACATCACCGATGTCGAAATATACTCGCGGCTGTCATGCATCGAGAGCATCAGCAATTTGGTGGCGGGAGACTGTTCCTTGAACAGTTCGATCGCGTCCAGCCCGTTGAGCTCAGGCATGTTGATGTCCATCAACACCACGTCGGGACCGGCATCGCGGGCAATGTCGAGAGCGCTACGCGCGCTCGGGGCTGCGCCAACCACGTCAATATGATCGTAGGTTTCCAGAATGGCCTTGAGCCCGTCGAGCACCAGAGGGTGGTTGTCGACCAGGAGCACCTTGATGGGGTTGGGAATGCTCATGCGACCTCGGCAAGCTTTGACTGGCGGATAAAGACCGATTTGGGGAGGGTGGCGCGGAGCGTCGTGCCGTTCGGGGAAGGCTCGACCAGCATCGTGCCGCCGAAATGCGCCATGCGTTCGGCCATGTTGCGCAGGCCCAGGCCGCGCTGTGCGCCGGCGTCACGGGAAAAGCCCTTGCCGTTATCGGCGATGACCATCTGAACGCGACCATGCGGGCTTGAAAGGGCGAGAGTGACTTCGCTGGCATTGGCATGGCGGTCGATATTGTTGAGCGCCTCTTGAGCCACGCGATAAAGTGCCGTTCGAGCCTCGGGCAGAAGCATGTTTTTGAACGCAACGGCTTCGAGTGTGACCTTGATGCCGGTCCGCTCGGCGAAATTGTGCGTCAGTGCCTCGAGCGCCGCTGAAAGCCCCAGATCGTCCAGGGCGCCGGGGCGCAGATCGTGGCTGAGGCGACGCACCTCCTTGATGGCCCCGTTAAGCGCGTCGGCCCCCTTGCCGATGGCGTCGGAAGCCCCTTCAGCGCCATTCTCCACCTTTCGTCTCGCCAGGTCGATGGCGTAGCGAACACCGATCAGGATTTGGGAAATGCCATCGTGAAGCTCGCGCGCGATGCGCGTGCGCTCTTCTTCCTGCGTATCGATGACTCGCTGGGTCAACTCCTTGAGTTTGCTGTCCGCGAGCCGGCGCTCATGCAGATTGAGCACCATCCAGCTTCCGAACACCAGCAGCACCGCTGGCACCGCGATAAGTACGATCGTAAAGAACGTCGAGTTGATCGTGTTGCGAAGGTCCTCGTGGGCAGCCGCGGTCTGGGCGAACACGTCATCGAGATAAACGCCGGTTCCCAGCATCCATTCCCACTTATCCAGCCCGACAGCAAAAGAGACTTTTTCCGCAATGGTTCCAGCAGAAGGCTTTTCCCACAGATAGGAGTGCAGGCCGCCGCCTTCCTTGGCCTTTTCGATCAGATTGTAGATCACCCGATCGCCATTGGGATCGGTAAGGCTCAGCCAGTTCTGGCCGGGCCGATAGGTTTGCCGCGGATGGACGATGTTGACGCCATCATAGTCGTAGACGAAGAAATACCCATCCTCGCCATAATCGAGCGCGTTCAGGATCGCCCTCACTTGCGCCTTGGCCGCTTCGTCGTCTGGCCCAGCGTCTCGGTAAATGCCGTCGATTGCCGACAGCGCCATATTGGTGAGGTTGAGCAACTCGTCTTGCTTGGCCTGCACCATGTTGCGCTCGAACGTGTCGATGCTTGCGCGCGCCAGACTGGCGGACTGCCATGTCACCAGCCAGGTGATGGCAACGATGGCAAGGATAAGCGGAACAATGGCGAGCGCCAGAATCTGGTGCCGGAACTGCATGACGTAAACTCTCCTCCAACCGGATATGAGCCGGCTGCGGGTGATTGTAGCCGATAGTGCGCGCGTCCATTATCACTTACTGCGTAAAACTGGGTAGCCTTTGCAAATAAAGCAGGTAACGTGAGGAACCGGGCCCTCGACGGGGACAGGCAAATGCAGTCTTTTTTGCCCTGCGCTTCGAAGATGCGCTCGAAAACGGTGCCGGCTCTCGAAGCGCGGCCTTAAGACCGTTTCTAGCCGGTGCAAAAAGCACCATAGGGAGGATTTGATGAAAAGACGCGACTTCTTCAAGAAGGCCGGCGCAGCGACCGCAGGTGTCGCCGCGGCTGCCACAACGCTGGCCACTCCGGCCATTGCCCAGGGCAATATCACCTGGCGCATGGTCACCACATGGCCGAAAAATTTCCCCGGACTGGGCGTGGGTGCTCAGCGGCTGGCCGATCGGATCACCGCCGCTTCGGGCGGGCGTCTGTCGATTCAGGTCTTCGCTGCTGGTGAAATGGTTCCGGGCCTTCAGGCGCTCGACGCCGTCATCGACGGTTCGGCAGAGATGAGCCACGGCGCCGCCTACTACTGGCAGAACAAGAGCCAGGGCCTGTCGTTTTTCACCGGCGTCCCCTACGGCATGACCAACCGCGAACTCGCTGCGTGGGTTCGCCACATGGGCGGCCAGGAAATCTGGGACGACATTTACGACCAGTTCGGCGTTCAGGGCTTCCTGTCCGGTGATACCGGCACACAGGCCGGCGGCTGGTTCCGCAACGAGTTGACTGGCGTCGCCGACGTTCAGGGGCTGCGCTTCCGTACACCGGGCCTTGGTGGCCAGGTTTGGGAAAAGCTCGGCGCCTCGGTGACCAATCTGGCTGCCGGCGACATCTTCGCCGCACTGCAGAACGGTACACTCGATGCCGCCGAATTCGTCGGTCCCTATAACGACCTCGCGCTCGGCTTCTACCAGATCGCCAAGAACTACTACTTCCCGAGCTTCATCGAGCCCGGTCTGGCGACCGAACTCGTGGTCGACAAGGCCAAGTATCAGGAGCTGCCGCAGGATCTTCAGGAACTTGTGCGCTACGTCTGTCAGGCCGAATATGACGAAGTCGCATCCGACTTCGCGGCCAATGACCCGCGTGCCCTCCAGACCCTGGTCAACGACCACGGTGTGACGGTTCGCCAGTTCCCGGAAGAAATCATGGAAGCAGGTGCGGTTGCCGCCAAGGAGATCCTCACCAACATCCGTGACAATGGCGACGAACTCACCAAGCGGGTCGCCGAAAGCTATGTCGAAGCGTTCAAGATCGTCCGTCAGAAGACCGACGGCACCGACTCGCTCTTCCTGCGGGCTCGCGAGCAGTACTTTACGCTCGACTGATCCTGCCGATCATTCCAGGCATCGGGGCCCGAACTTCGGTTCGGGCCCTTTTTTGTTGCCTTGCAGACAAGCGGCAGGAGCAGCCAACAAACCAAAGGGCCCGCCGAGTGTATCGACGGGCCCTTTGGTTTGACCGATTGGTATCGTTCAGTTGATTGACGGTAGCCAGGTGATGAGCTGCGGGAACATGAACAACAGGGCTATCGCCAGGATCTGGATCGCAACGAACGGAATTGCGCCGCGATAGATCATGCCGGTCGTTACCCTGTTTGGCGCTACCCCTCGCAGGTAGAACAGCGAAAAACCGAAGGGGGGCGTCATGAAGCTCGTCTGCAGGTTCACGCCCACCATCACGCCGAGCCAGATCGGATCGATTCCGAGCGCCAGAAGAATGGGCGCCGTGATCGGGATGATGATGAAGATGATCTCGAACGTGTCGAGAATGAACCCCAGCACGAACATGATGAGCATGACTACTATCATGGCGCCGATGGCGCCGCCGGGCAGATTGGCCAGGAACTCGTGAACCAGATTGTCGCCGCCCATGACCCGGAAGACAATTGAGAATACTGAGGCGCCAAACAGAATGACGAAGATCATCGAGGTGATGGTTGCCGTGGTCATCGCCGCATCGCGAAGAACCTTGAACGAGAGTCTCCAGCGCAGCGCAGCAAGGATAGTCGCGCCCACAGCGCCCACCGAACCGGCCTCGGTAGGCGTGGCGATGCCCGTGAGGATGGAGCCGAGCACCAGAAGGATGAGAATGAGCGGCGGGAGTAGCGCCACAGCGACGTCCTTGACGATGCCCTTGCGTTCCTCCTCGGTCATTGGCGTTGCCGGGCAGCTCTCGGGCTGGGTGATCGCCTTGTAGATCATGAAACAGATGTAGAGCCCGACGAGGAGCAGTCCGGGAATGAAGGCGCCGGCGAACAGATCGCCCACCGTCACGGGCGTCGGCGCGAAATTGCCCTGCGCCATCTGCACCTGTGCATTGATCGAGGAGAGCATGTCTCCCATGAAAATCAGCACGGTCGAAGGCGGAATGATCTGCCCCAGCGTGCCGGACGCGCAGATTACGCCCGAAGCAAGACTTGGGTCATATTTGGCGCGCAGCATTGCTGGCAGCGAAATCAGCCCCATGGTGACCACCGTTGCGCCCACAACGCCTGTGGAAGCGGCAAGAAGCGCACCCACGACGATCACCGAAATGCCCAATCCACCGCGCAGGCGACCGAACAGTTTCCCCATGGTCAAAAGCAATTGCTCGGCGATTTTGGACTTCTCGAGCATCACGCCCATGAAAATGAAGAGCGGGACCGCAACAAGGACCTCGTTGGTCATGTAGCCGATGTACCGGCCCATGAGGTTGCCCATGTTGGAAAAGTCGAACACCCCGAAGAAGTAACCGATCGTGCCGAAAATCAGCGAGGTGCCGGCCAGCGTGAATGCAACGGGAAAGCCAAGCAACAGGGCGCCAATGACGCCGAAAAACAGAAGGCCCGAGAGGATTTCGCCAATAACAATGCTAGACAAGATGCGTCTCCTCTTCGCCTTCGACCCTGTAGCGATACATCTCGGGCAGCAGATCTTCCTTGTCGTTCAGAACAAGGATGGCTCGAGCGACCATGGCAAGGCCCTGCAGGCCGAGCAGGACCGCAAACACCAGGATGAAGGTCTTGAGTATGAACAGCCCCGGCATACCGCCAATGTTCTGGGACGCTTCAAAAAAGCTCCAGGCGCGCTGCACATAGGGCAGGCCCCAGGTCCAGACGACAAACATGAAGGGAAGAAGGAAGATCACGACCCCGACGATATCGGCGATCGCCTTGCGCTTGGTCGAAGCGGGTCGGTAGAAAATATCGACGCGCACATGATCGTCACGGAACAGGGCGTATCCGGCGACGGCGGTAAACATCGCCCCGCTCAGCCAGATGTAGAGATCCTGCATCCACAGAAAAGTCGTATGAAAGACGTAACGCTGAACGACAACGGCAAAGCAGACGGCGACGACGCCAACTGCAAGCCATGCAAAAATGTTGCCGATCAGCCGGTTCAAGCCACCGATGGCCTGAACCGCCAAGGCGAGCGCGCGCATTCGCTCCTCCTCCCACGGAAGGTTGCTTTTATCGATAGTACCGCTAGTTCGCGGACGGGCAAACTGCAAGCGGTCACCGTACCCGATTGGTCAAATCGGTACATTTGCCCGTAAAACTGGGTAGCAGGGTGGCTTCTAGATGGTCCCTCGGCGGCGCAGGATAGAAGCAAATGCCGTCGCGGCAAACGCCCACGCCGCACCCAGCGACCAGCCGGCGACAACATCGCTCGGATAATGAACGCCCAGCAGCACCCGGGAGACGCCGACAAGTGCCGTCAGGACGATGGCGACCCCGAAAAAGAACACCTTCTCGCGCCATCGTTCCGACAGTTGGGCCAGCAGAGCGCCGAGTGTGAGATAGGTTACCGCGGAAATCATTGAGTGCCCGCTGGGAAAACTGGCCGAGAGTTCATGCGCCACCGCGGAAAATTCGGGTCGCGGGCGGTCAAAGAAATCCTTGAGCAGATCGGAAAGCAGCGCGCCGCTGATAACTGCCCCCGCGACCAGAAGCGCTGCGCCGGCACGCCGGGTGAGAAGGAGATAGATGACCACACTGGAAACCACCAGCGTGAGAACCGAAAAACTGCCAAGGGCGGTGATGTCGCGCACCGCCTCCTGAAACCAGAACGGCCCGGTCATCTGGCTGGGATCGCCCGGCGCCCGGAACATCTCGAGAATGGCTATGTCGATCTCGTGAGTCTCGCCCTCGCTCACTTCGTCGGCGATTTCAATGAAGGCAAAGACCAAGGCGGCCGCCAGCCCTATGCCGATCAATATCGCTTGCTCGGCAAATACGAAATCGCGCACCCGCTGAAGCCGGTTGGGAGAAAAGTGGTGCTTGAACAATTTGGACAGCATGCGATCTCCAACTGGCGACTGACTTGGCTCTGAAAACGGCCGGCACAGCCGCGGGCGTACCGAATTTGAGGGTGCCAGCCAGTAGAAATAGGCATTTTAGCCAATCATGTAACCCCGCTTGCACGATGGGCGAGGTAAGGCATAATCGCAATGGGGGCCGAAACAACGACCAAAGAGGTTAGTGCGTAGCGTGTCCGAAATTTGGCAGCCCCTTATTGCCAACCTGGCCGTCGTGGCCCTGTTTTCCTCCATATGGTCCCTGGCCTCTGATTGGCTCGACAAGCAGCGTTGGATTGTCCGCAAGCTCTGTATAGGCGTTCTGGTTGGCAGCGCGGCTATCGGGACAATGCTCCTGACCGTCGAGATCGTGCCGGGCGTGGTTTACGATCTGAGAACATGCGTCGTGGCGGTTGGCGCATTCTTCAGCGGTCCCCTGGTCGCCGTCATTGCCATTGTCATGGCCGGAACATATCGGTTGCTCGAAGGTGGGGCCGGCGTGTCGCTGGGCATTGCCCATATGGCGGCGGCCGCTCTTGTCGGCCTTGCGGTCAGGGCTTCGGCCCGGTCGTCATTGCCCAACCCGTTGTGGATAGTCTTTCTCGCCTTGGCGATGGCTTTGCTCCTGCTGTTCATAATCTTTGTCCTCACAAGGATTGTCAGTCTCGAGGAAGCCGGCGAGCTCATCCTGCCCGGCACGGTACTCAGCCTTTTGGCCACGCTGATGATGGGGCTCACCATGCTTGCTGCCCGTCAGGCGGGCTATGACCGGTCCATCCTGCGCGCGGCGTTGGCACAGGCGCCTGAATTTCTTTACGTCAAGGATGTCGACGGCAGGTTTCTGACGGTCAACGAGGCTGTCGCCCGCCACCAGGGATATTCCGATCCTGCCCAGATGATTGGAATGACCGATTTCGATGTTACCGATCCCGCCCGAGCCCAGCACCTCTATGAACAGGAACGCCGGATCATAGAGAGTGGGACCTCTGTCCTGGATCTGGAGGAGGAAATCGTTGAAAAATCCGGAGAGCGTCGCTGGTATCGGACCTCGAAAGTCCCCCTGACCGGAAAGGATGGCAGGATCGTCGGTCTTGCGGGAATGACGGTCGATATTACCGGGGTCAAACAACTCGAGCGCGAACTTATCGAAAGCCGGGACCGTCTCTCGCTGGCCATGTCGGAAATGAGCGACGGACTGGCTCTGTTCGATCGCGACGGTTATCTGGTGTTTTGCAATGAACAGTACCGCAAGGCATTTCCACGTTCCGAGCATGTCCGCGTGGTCGGCGCGCACATCAAGGACATCCTGCTCGAATGCGCGCGCTCCGGCGAGCAGCTCGGCATCCCCGAAGACGATATTGAAGGTTGGGCGGAGCGCGTCGCCAGCCTGCTGCGGGTTCCAAACGTCGTTACGGTGGAACTGTTTAACGGCAGCTATCTCCAACTGCGCAACCAGTTGGCCAGCAATGATTCCGCTCTGGTCATCGTCACCGATGTCACCGACCTCAAGCTTGCCGAACGCGCGCTGATCGAAGCCAATGCCGATCTTTCGCGGCAGGCCTCGACCGACGCCCTGACGGGGCTCGCCAATCGTCGGGTATTCGACGATGCACTGGAGCGCGACATGGCCCGGTGCGGGCGCGCTGGCACGCCGTTAAGCCTGATCCTGCTCGATGTGGACCGCTTCAAACATTACAACGACCTCCATGGCCACCAGGCCGGAGATCGCTGTCTGGTCATGGTGGCAAACGCCCTGAGGGCGAGCCTGCTCCGGCCAACCGACCTGGCCGCGCGTTATGGTGGCGAGGAGTTTGCCGTGATCCTGCCCGATACCGATATAACGGGCGCGGAAGCCGTGGCTGAACGTATCCGGACCGCCATCGCCGGGGCGGCCACCTCCGAGTTGGGAATAGAGGTTACGGCCAGTCTCGGCGTCGCCGAATACGATCTGGCCAAAGGTCCCTCGACACCGGAAAATCTGGTTCGCCGGGCCGATGGCGCGCTTTATTCCGCCAAGGCCGCTGGCCGCAACCGGGTGATGGCGGCCGAGTAGCGATGGGGGCGGGATGTCGGTTAGTCCCGGCCCCTGAAACGCCGCTGATAGGCGGCATCGTAAAGCGAGCTGTCGGAAAACCCTTCCGCCGCAAGTGTTTGGCCCACAAAGATGATGGCTGTGCGTTCGATGGGATCCGCCGCGATCTTGTCCGCGATGTCGCCGAGCGTTCCACGCACGATTTTTTCCTTGTCCCAGCTTGCCCAGGCGACGATGGCGACGGGGCAATCGGGGCCGTAAAGCGGGGTAAGTTCGGCGACGATTTCATCGAGCGCATGGATCGCCAGATGGATGGCGAGGGTGGCGCCGCTGGCGCCGAAATTGGCGAGGGTTTCGCGCTGCGGCATGGCGGACGCGCGGCCGGAAATGCGTGTCAGAACAAGGCTTTGTGCGAGCGCGGGCTTGGTCAGCTCCTGCCCAAGGGCCGCCGCCGCTGCGGCAAAGGCCGGAACGCCGGGCGTGAGGGTATAGGGGATGGAATGGGCTTCAAGCCGCCGGATCTGCTCGGCGACCGCGCTCCACATGGAAAGATCGCCGGAATGGAGGCGTGCGACGTCGAGACCGGCGGCGTGGGCGGCGAGATATTCGGCCTCGATCTCATTGAGCGAGAGGGGGGCGGTATCGACCAGGCGGGCATCTTTGGGGCACCAGTCGAGAAGGTCTTTCGGAACGATCGATCCGGCATAAAGGCAGACGGGACAACGGCTTAGGATGTCGCGCCCCCGTACGGTTATGAGATCCGCCGCGCCGGGTCCGGCGCCGATGAAATGGACGCTCATTTGACCCACACCCATTGGGTGACCGGCATGGCGGGGCGCCAGCCGCTCATGGTGCCCAGTGGCTCGGCGCGGGCGATCTGGATGCGGGTGAGGCTGCCGCCCATCTGCTGATGGAGCAGCGCCAAAAGCGCTTCCATTTCAAGGGTTACAGCGTTGGCGACCAGACGGCCTCCGGGCTTGAGGGCGGCGATCGCGGCATCGACGACGCCATCCTCGGTGCCGCCGCCGCCAATAAAGATGGCGTCAGGTTGCTCAAGTTTTTCAAGGACTTGCGGCGCGCGCCCGACTCTGATTGTCAACCCCGGAACGCCCATCAGAGCCGCATTGTCCGCAATGCGGGCACTGCGTACGGGATCGGCCTCGATGGCGATGGCCGACAGCGAAGGGTCCGACAGCATCCACTCGATGCCCACCGAACCCGAACCGGCCCCGATGTCCCACAGCAATTCGCCGCGTCGGGGCGAAAGGGCGGAAAGGGTCAGCGCGCGGATTTCGCGCTTGGTGATCTGCCCGTCATGATCGAACCAGTCGTCGGGCAGGCCGGGCGTCAGCGGAACAATACGCGCATTTTCGTCCGCGAGGATATCTATTGCCAGAACGTTGAGCGGACTGATGTTTTCGAAATCGAACGATTGCGCGAGCGTGGTGCGGACCTTCTCGTGCGGGCCGCCCAGGGCGTCGAGAACCGTTACCGCGCTGTGGCCAAACCCGGCCTCGGTCAAAAGCCCCGAAATCCGGGCCGGTTCGGTTTCATCTGAGGTCAGGGTGAGGATTTTCCGGCCCGGATGGAGGTGCGGCAGAACCAGCTCGATAGGTCGTCCGTGCAGTGACAGGGTGGTCACGTCCTGAAGCGGCCAGCCCATGCGGGCGGCGGCGAGAGAAAACGAGGAAGGGCTTGTAACTACAAGCATTTCCGCCGCCGGAATGCGGCGGGCCAGAGTGGCGCCGATGCCGTAATGGAAGGGGTCCCCACTGGCGAGGACGCAGACGCGCTTGCGGCCGCGCAGCCGGGCGACTTCTTCGATCGAGGTTTCGATCGGGCTTTGCCAGCGGCGCTGTTCGGCGAGGTTCATGCCACGGACGAGGCGCAGATGGCGCTCGCCGCCAAACACCACTTCCGCATTGGCAATCAACGACTTGGTGAGATCGGTGAGACCATCGAGCCCGTCTTCTCCGATGCCGACGATGGTGAGCCAGCGGTCAGCCATGTTCGGGCACCCAGCGCGGTGTGTAAACGAGATCGGGCTTTTCGGGGCGCTCGATAGCCCGGGTGAGGGCATTGCCGATGATGAGGCAGGTGGACATGTCGATGGTCTCGGGCTTCACCTCGGAGAGCGCCTGACGCCCAATGGACCCTCGGTGCACTCCCACGCCACGCCCAATGGATACGACGGTTTCGGGCGGCAGAATTTCGCGCAGGATTTCAAGCGCCTTGCCCAGTTGCCAGGGCCGCGATTTCGAGATGGGGTTATAAAATGCGATGGTAAAACCGGCGCCGGCGGCGGCGCGGATACGCTTTTCGATGATCGCCCACGGTTTGAGATTGTCCGAAAGCGAAATGGCACAAAAATCATTGCCCAACGGGGCGCCGATCCGGGCCGCTGTTGCCAGCATAGCGGTGACGCCGGGGACGATGATAAGTTCGATGCCACGCCACTCGGGTGCGCCTGTGTCGATTGCCTCGCAGACCGCGGCGGCCATTGCAAAGACCCCCGGATCGCCGCCCGAAACCATGGCGACGGTATTGCCCTCCGCGGCCAGCGCAAGCGCTGCGCGGGCGCGGTCGAGTTCCTCGCGGTTGTCCGAGGGCACGGCGACCTGATCGGGCGTCAAGTTCAGCCGCTCGATATAGGGCTTGTAGCCGAAGAAATGGCTCGAGGCGGCAATGGCCGCCTGCGCCTCGAGCGTGATCTGCTCGGGACTGCCCGGACCCGTGCCGATGACGTACAGCGTGCCGCTCATGGGCGCGCCTTCCAGCCAGGAACCAGGATCTGGCTGAAATAGGGGGCGGGGCTGTCGTCACGGTCTTTAAGCGGCAGGACGACTGCATTGTCCATGGTGCCGCGCTCGACATAGATGGCGCTGTCGAATTTGCCGGCGGCTTTGAGCGCCTCGCGGATTTTGGGCAGATTGCGGCCGACCTTCATGATGACGGCACTATCGGTCGAGCCGAGACGGGTTTGAAGGTCGGTAAGATCGAGCGTTCCGGGCAGCACGGTGAAAATATCGTCGCCCTGCATGAGCGGCACGCCCGCCTGCGACCAGCAACCGGAAAGCGAGGTGACGCCCGCGATAACCTCTGTGGGGTAGGCGGGGGCAAGGCGCACATGGATGTGCATGTAGGAGCCGTAAAAGAACGGATCGCCTTCCGAGAGCACGGCGACTGTCTTGCCCTGATCGAGATGGTGGGCGATGTGCAGCGCCGCATCGTCAAAGAACGCAGCGATCTGGCTCTTGTAGCTTTGATCGTGGCGATGGACTTCGGTGGTGACCGGGTATTCCAGCGGCAATTCGATGGCGTTTTCCGGCCAGTGGGGCGCGACGATGGCGCGGGCATTGCCGGGGCGACCGCGCTTGAGGAAATGGGCGACGACATCGGCATCGAGAATGGCGCGCACGGCCTTGAGCGTTAAAAGCTCGGGATCGCCCGGCCCGGTGCCCACCCCGATCAGCCTGCCTTGTGTCTGGCTCATATGCCGGGCCTCGCAAGCGCGTTGAGCGCGGCTGCGGTCATGGCGCTGCCACCAAGACGGCCTTCGACGATGGCGAAAGGAACGCCGTAGGAATTGTCCTTAAGTGCCTGTTTTGACTCTGCTGCGCCCACAAACCCGACCGGCATGCCGATGATGGCGGCGGGCTTTGGCGCGCCGTCGCGGAGCAGTTCGAGAAGATGAAAGAGCGCGGTCGGCGCGTTGCCGATGGCGACCACGGCGCCTTCGAGACGCGGCAGCCAGATGTGGATGGCGGCGGCGGAGCGGGTATTGCCGTGGTCCTGCGCCAGATAGGGGGTCTCGATATTGTTGATCTCGCAGATCACTTCATTGTCCGCCGGCAGGCGCGAGCGGGTGACGCCGCGCGCCACCATTTCGGCATCGGTGAAAATTGGCTTGCCGCGTTCGAGCGCGCCGCGCGCCGCTTCGACAAAGCCGGGGGCGAAATGGAAATGGTTGGCGGCCTCGACCATGCCGCAGGCGTGAATCATGCGAACGGCGAGCTCGGCCTCGGCGGGCGAGAAGCGCGAAAGGTCGGCTTCGGCACCGATGGTGGCGAAGGACTGGCGGTAAATCTCCTGTCCGTCGCGGATATAGTCATATTGCGTCATTACTGCCCCAGCCGGCCAAGAACCGAAAGCGTCGTCTCGCCGGGCTGGCGAGTATCGCGGATTCGATCGGCCAAAGAAACGATGCCGGTTTCAATAGCGGCAGGATCGAGCGTTGCAAGCGGTTTGGCGTCAGGTGCGCGGTAAAGCGTCAATTGGCTGCCATCGAGCACGATACCCGGACGGCCCGCATGGGGGCAGCCCTTGGCACAGGTGGAAACGTGAATATGGAACGATCCGTCGATCAGTTCCGGTGCGGCCGAATAAAACCCCTGTGCCAGTTCGGCAGCCTGGATGACACCCGCGTCGGTATCTTCGGCGCCCGAGCAGATCGAGAGTTTCACCCCGGTTGCGTCGGGGCGGGTCCAATAGCCGACCCGCGCAAGGGCCGGGGCAAGATCGCGCAGGGTCGAGGTGTCGAACCCGACAAGAACGATTGAGCGGTCCGGTGCCGTGCGCGCTTCCGCAACGCCCTGTTCGGACATGATCTGGGCCAGATCGCGAACCTGGCGCGCGCGCACCTGGCCGAAGGGCAAGCCGACGCGCAGGGCCGGGGCATGGTCCGAAAGGCTCAAGGGGCCGACCATGTAGCTCGATGGACGGACGCTGGAATGGGTGAGCGGGCGCAGGTTTTCGATTTTCGCGGCAATCGGGGGAGCGGCAAGATCGCTGGCGCGGGCTCGCGGGCCTTCGGCCTGAAGCGCCTCAAGGATGACCGCCACGGCTGTGGGGATATCGGCTTCGTTGAGTTCGCCGAGCGTATCGCTGCCCAATTCGAGCGCCCAGCCATCGGGGCGGGCGATGAGCCGGATATCGGCCTTGAGGCCGTCGAGCAGGACCTGTCCGCCGGTGACGAGCACGATGGAAAGCTTTGGCGAAAGCGGGCCGTGGGCGAGCGCATCGTTGCAGACGGCGCGCAGGGCGCGGGCCAGCGGGCGCGGATCGGCCATGGCCTTGGGATCGTCGCCGGCCAGCGGGGAGATTTCGATGGCAGGCGCGGGCTGGGCGGCGATACCGGCATTGGCAAGCGCGTCGCGAAAGGATGCGGCCGACGATTCGGAAAGCCCGCGCACCTGCAGATTGCCCCGCGCCGTGACCTCGATCAGCCCGTTGCCATGGGCGTCCGCGGCGTCGGCCAACGCCGTGAGCTGGTCGGGGGAAAGCCCAGTTTCAGGGCGAAAGCGTGCAAGCAGGCCATCGGCCACGGCCATGGGGTTTTCGAGGGTCGGGCAGGCGCCGCGTGGGGTTGGAGATGCTGTCATGTGCGTCTCTTAGCAAGCGGAAGCGGGGCGAGATAGGGGAGAGTGCCGACTTTGCTGCGGTGATCGTGGGGGCGTGGTTGGGATGGATTCCGGCGATGGATGCCGGAATGACAGGGGGGGAGGGGAGCGCTATCGCCATCACCAACTCGGCCGTCACCCCGGGATTTATTCCCAGGATCCATCATGGCGGCTTCAGGTCCGTCGCAGCAGGTAGATGTCCATGATCCAGCCATGCCGGGCGCGGGCGGCGTCGCGGGTGGTGGAAATCCGGTCGCGTACGTCGGCGAGGGGGCCTTCGACGAGGATCTGGTCATCCATCCCGGCATAGGCCGCCCAGTAGATGTGAAGGCCGGTGGGATCGATGCTGGCATAGGTCTTCTTGCCGTCGAGCATGACAACGACCGTATCGGCGCCCTCGGGCCAGCCCGCCGCCAGCTTGCGGCCCGTGGTGATGGTCACCGGGTTGCCGATGGTGTTGAGCGGGATGGCAAAAGCGGCGGTCAGCGCGGCAATTGCCGTGATGCCGGGGATGACTTCGATGGTGAAGGCGAGATCGGACTTGGCCTTGACCGATTCAAGGATGCGCAGCGTGCTGTCGTAGAGGCCAGGATCGCCCCAGACAAGCAGTGCGCCGGTGGCGTCCTTTGGGGCTTTGGCGAACATCTCGATATAGCTTTGGGCGATCAGATCGTGCCAGTCGAGGACGCGCTGGGTATAATCGCCGATGGCTTCGTTACGGCCCGAAATGGGGTATTCGACAAGCGCGTAGGGGCGCGAGATGTAGCGCTCGCAGATTGTCGTGCGGATGGCGGCCAGCGCCGATTTTTCCTCGCCCTTGGTGGGAATGAAGATCACATCGGCCCGGTTGAGCGCTGCGATGGCCTGCATGCTCAGATGCTCGGGATTGCCCGTGCCGATGCCGATGACGAGGAGTTTTTTCATGACGCTCTTAGAGCATGGGTTTATGCGGGCGAAAAGATGCCGAAAATTTTCCAGCTGGGGTCTTGTGTCCCCGATCCCCAATCGTTAGATGGGGGCATCTTCCGCGTTTCATCCGGCGCGGATTTTTTTTATGGCTCGTCGCCCATCCCCGCATTTGGGGACCAAGGAGGTTCGAACGCAAGAATTGACGCTACAGACACCTTATTATCTGCTCGACAAATCGGTACTTCTCCGAAATCTGGAAAAAATATCGTATTTGCGTCAGGCTTCCGGCGTCAAATGTGTGCTTGCGCTCAAGGCTTTCGCGACATGGTCGGTGTTCGACATTATGGCCGAACACATGGACGGCACGACCTCCTCATCGCTCAATGAAGTCAAGCTCGGGGCCGAAAAGTTCGGCGGCGAGACCCATGCCTATTCGGTGGCCTGGGCCGATCACGAGATCGATGAAGCCATCGCGAACTGCGACAAGATCATCTTCAACTCGGTCAACCAGCTCGAGCGCTATGCCGACAAGGCAAAGGCGCAGGGCAAGGCGATCGGGCTGCGGCTCAATCCGGGCGTGTCCCATTCCCACTTCATCCTCGCCGATCCGGCGCGGCCGTTTTCGCGGCTGGGCGAGTGGGACATGGAGCGGGTCAACCCCGTTTTGGATCGTATCTCGGGCGTGATGTTCCACTTCAACTGCGAGAACGACGAGTACGACAGCCTCGATATGCTGCTCAAAACCATCGAGGAACGCTACGGCGAAATTCTGCATGGATTGGAATGGGTTAGCCTTGGCGGGGGAATCCGTTTCACAAACCCCGATTACCCGATCGACAGGCTGGCCGCGCGGCTGCGGGAAATGAGCGAGCGCTATTCCATCCAGCTCTATCTCGAGCCGGGCGAGGCCTCGGTCACCGGATCGACCACCCTGGAAGTTTCCGTGCTGGACGTCGTCTATAACGGCAAGCACGTCGCTATCGTTGACTCATCGACCGAAGCGCATATGCTCGATCTGCTGACCTATAGCGAATACACAAATGTTGCCCCCAACAGCGGGCCTTACACGTATATTGTCTGCGGCAAAACTTGCCTTGCCGGAGACATTTTTGGAGAGTTCCAGTTCGAGACCGAACTCAAGGCTGGGGACCGTATCTCGTTCCTCGATGCCGGCGGTTACACTATGGTCAAGAAGAACTGGTTCAACGGGGTCCAGATGCCGTCTATCGCGGTACGTCACCTGGACGGGCAAGTGGAACTCGTAAAAGAGTTCACGTTTGAGGACTACGCGCAGAGCCTGTCGTAACCTGGGGTGAGATCCCGATTTCGAACAGCGTGCGTAGCTTGGTTCAACCTCTGAAAAGGTGTTTCGTGAAAATTGAAAAAGAACGTGCTGATTATCGGTGCTGGAGGTGTGGCGCAGGTCGTCGCTCATAAGGCTGCAATGGCAAACGACGTGCTGGGCGATATCCATATCGCGTCGCGCACGCTGGACAAATGCCAGGCCATCGTTTCGAGCGTGCTCGAAAAGAAGTCCCTCAAAAAGCCCGGTGTTATCGAGGCCCATCGGCTCGATGCCCTCGATATCGAAGCGACCAAGGCGCTGATCGCCAAGACACGGTCGCAGATCGTCATCAATGTCGGCTCCGCATTCATCAACATGAGCGTGCTCGAGGCGTGCATCCAAACGGGTGTGGCCTATATCGACACGGCCATCCATGAAGAGCCCGAAAAGATTTGTGAGACGCCGCCCTGGTACGGCAATTACGAATGGAAGCGGCGCGAGCGGTGCGAGAAGGCCGGTGTGACGGCAATTCTGGGCGCCGGGTTCGATCCCGGTGTCGTCAATGCCTATGCGGCGCTGGCGGTGGACGAGTATTTCGACACTGTCGATTCAATCGATATCATCGACATCAATGCCGGGTCGCACGGCAAGTATTTCGCCACCAATTTCGACCCGGAAATCAATTTCCGCGAATTTACCGGCGTGGTCTATTCCTGGCAGGACAGCCAGTGGCAGACCAACAAGATGTTCGAGGTCTCGCGCACCGACGATCTTCCGGTAGTGGGCGAGCGCACGTCCTATCTGTCGGGGCACGACGAGCTCCATTCGCTCTCGCGCAATCTCGACGTGCCCGATATCCGTTTCTGGATGGGGTTCGGCGAGCACTACATCAACGTCTTTACCGTGCTCAAGAACCTTGGCCTGCTCTCCGAGCAGCCGGTGACAACGGCCGAAGGGCTCGAAGTGGTGCCGCTCAAGGTGGTCAAGGCCGTGCTGCCCGATCCGTCCTCGCTTGCTCCCGAATATGAGGGCAAGACCTGCATCGGCGATCTGGTGAAGGGCAAGAAGGACGGGGAGGACCGCGAGGTCTTCATCTACAACGTCGCCGACCACAAGGAAGCCTACAACGAGGTGGGCAGCCAGGGCATTTCCTACACGGCGGGCGTGCCGCCGGTGGCCGCGGCGATCCTTGTCGCCAAGGGCACCTGGGATTGCCACAAGATGGTCAACGTCGAGGAACTGCCCCCGCAGCCCTTCCTAGGCCTGCTCAACAAGATGGGGCTCCAGACCTCGATCCGCGACGAGAATGGCGAACGCGACCTTTCGTTCGAGGGCTGGACGCCGCCTGCGACCGCCATTGCCGGAAAGGTTGCCGGCAAGCGCTGAACGCGCAAGCGAAACGATTGGAAAGGGCTCGCTTCGGCGGGCCCTTTTCAGTTTGCGGCGACGAGAATGTTTTCTCGCAGCTTGAGCGACAGGGCGGGGCGCTCGATGAGCGTCCATGACAGCCATCCCATGGCGACGGTGATGACCGCGGCCAGAAGCGCCAGCCCTGTGCGGGCCCAGGCAAAGCGCGCCGGGTTGCGATTGAGGGCTAAGAGCGCGACCGCATCAGGCCCGACAGGCAGAAGAACACGTTCACCGCGATCTGACCCAGATTGTAGGTCGCGCCATCGAACGGCTCGAGATGTGCGCCGAACGGCAGCAGCAGGAAACTATGGGAAACGAACACGGCGGCGGCGGCAAGCAGGCGCACGGCGTTGAAACTGTTCTGCCGGCTTTCGAGCAGATCGCCGAGTGTCCGATTGGGCATGGGGGGTATCGCCGCTTGTGACTGGTTCACCGGCTGAATAGCCCTATTGTCGCGGCACTTATTATTACGGATGCGATTATGGTAAAAAATTTCAGGAGAGGACGGCTCCATGAATGAAATGGTGACCAGCCCGCCGCCGCGTTCGGGTATCGTGCAGTCGATCGACCGGGCCATGGCTATCCTCGAAGTGCTCGGCGAGGACGAGGAAGGCTATCGCCTGACCGATTTGGCCAGGCGCACCGGCCTTTCGGTTTCCACGGTCCACCGGCTTTTGACAACGCTCGAGCAGCGCCGCTTCGTGCAGTTCGACCGCTCCGATGGCATGTGGCACGTCGGACGCGGTGCGTTCACCGTCGGTTCGGCGTTCGTGCGCCAGCGCAATTTCGTTGCGCCGGCCCTCCCGCTTTTGCGTCGCCTGCGCGACCAGACCCGCGAAACGGTCAATCTCGGCATCGTCGACGACGGGGAGGTTGTGGTGCTGACCCAGGTGGAAAGCCGCGAAATCATGCGTGCGATCACCAGGGTCGGGGGCAGGGCGCCGGTCGTCAATTCGGGCATGGGCAAGGCGATCCTCGCCAGCTATTCCGACGCCGACGTGGATGCGGCCATATCGCGGAACGGGCTGCGCAGGATCACCGAAAAATCGATAACCAGGGCCTCCGAACTCCGCGCCGATATCGCCGCCATCCGCCAGCGGGGCTATGCGCTGGACGATGAGGAGTTCGTAACCGGGCTCAGATGTGCTGCGGCGGTCGTCTATAACGCTCAGGCCGAAGCGCTGTGCGCGATTTCGATTTCAGGGCTCGCGGTACGCGTCAGCGACGAACGGTTGCATGTGCTGGGGCGGCTGATCGCCGAGGCGGCAAAGGAATTGACGGTTATTCTGGGCGGGCAACTGCCGGGGCGCTGAGGCACACGCGACCGGCCTTGCTCGGGGCGCGGCCTTGAGCTGGATTCCGGCAATGCGTAGCCGGCAGAGGGGGCGGTTCTTTCTCGGGTGTTGAGTGTACTGGATCCCGGCTCAAGGCCGGGATGACAGCGGGCATTTATGAATGCCGTGGCCGGACACAGGCCCTCTCACCCCGGGAATATTCCCGGGCGTCGATGCCGTCTCCACCTTCCGTCATCCCGGGCGAAGACCGGAAGCCGTAGCCGGCAGAGGGGGCGGTTCTTTCTCGGGGGCGAGTGTACTGGATCCCGGCTCAAGGCCGGGGTGGCAGAGGATTTTTGTGAATGCCGTGGGCCCAATACACGCCCTGACAGATGTGGGGGGAGGCTGGCGGACAGGGGCCGCCAGCCATGAAAGGGATCAATCGCCCATGACGACGCCTTCGCGGCGTTTGTCGGCGGCGCCGATCAGGCCCTCATCGGTGAGCTTGATGACGTGCAGGCCGGAGTTGAGGTTGGTGACGTTGACCTCATGGCCCAGAGCCTCGAGACCTGCGGCCAGTTCGGCAGAGCCTTCACCCTCCTCGATATTGGTGCGGCCGTTGAAATTGGTCACATGCGGCAGGTCGATGGCTTCCTGCGGGTCCATGCCCCAATCGAGCAGCGAGACCAGCGACAGGGCCGTGTAGTGGATGATCGCCGCGCCGCCGGGGCTGCCGGTAAAGAGCACCGGAGCGTCGTTTTCAAAGACGATGGTCGGGGCCATTGACGAACGCGGGCGCTTGCCGGGCTCGACCCTGTTGGCGATGGGCGCGCCATCGGCTTCCGGTGCGAACGAGAAGTCAGTCAGCTCGTTATTGAGCAGGAAGCCGCGGGTCATCACCCGGCTGCCAAAGCCGCTCTCGATCGTCGTTGTCGCTGAAATCGCATTGCCTTCGGCATCGACGATGACGAAATGCGAGGTGCCGGCGCGTGGACGTTCGATATCGGAGGCCAGAAGCGCCTCATCCCATCCCGGAGGAACGCCGGGGGAGGCGGTACCCATCGAGGCGTCGGGGTCGATCAGCGCACTGCGTTCGGCCAGGTAGGCATCATCGAGATAGCCTTCGGGGATGTCGACGAAGTCGCTGTCGCCCAGATAGAGCCCGCGATCGGCAAAGGCCAATTTGGACGCTTCGGCGAACAGGTGGCGGAACGCGACGCCGTCTTCCATGGCGGCAATGTCGAACGGCTCGAGAACCCCCAGGATCTGACCGACGGTCAGAGCGCCCGAGGAGGGGGGACCCATGCCGCAAACCTCGTAGCCGCGATAATCCATGCAGACCGGATCGCGCTTTATTACCTCATAGGCCGCCATATCCTCCATGGTGAGGATGCCGGGATTGATGTTGGTGTTGAGCGCCGCAACGATGTCTTCGGCGATCTCGCCGGTATAGAAAGGCGCCGCGCCCTCTTCGGCATAGAGCTTGAGCGTATCGGCATAGGCCTGATTGGTCAGGGTCGAGCCTTCGGCAATCGGCTCGCCGCCGGGGAAGAAATACTCGGACGTCTCAACAAAGGTATCGAGACCGGTGGCTCCGGCAACCGAATCCGCCATCCGCTGGGTGACGGTAAAACCGTTCTCGGCGGTGTCTATGGCGGGCTGGAGCAACTCTGCCCAATCCATGGTCCCGTGATCGGTATGGAGGGTTTCAAGCAGCATCGGCGTGCCGGGTACACCGGCCGAGCGACCGCCAATCACCGCGTCCATGAAGCCCATGGGTTCACCGCTCTCGTCGAGCCAGTAATCGCCATCGGCGGCCAGCGGGGCTTTCTCGCGCGCGTCGTAGGTGGTGAGTTCACCGGTTGCCGCGTCCCAATAGAGCAGGAACGCACCGCCACCCAGCCCCGAGCTTTGCGGCTCGACGAGCCCGAGCATGGTCTGGACGGCAACGGCCGCATCGGCCGCCGAACCGCCCGCCGCCAGCACATCATAGCCGGCCTGTGTGGCCAGTGGATGGGCCGAGGCGATCATGAAATCCTCGGCCATCACGGATTCGTTATCGGCGATGGCTGTCGTATCTTCGGGTTGGGGAACGTCCTGTGCCCAGACCGGCACTGATGAAAGGAGAGCGGCGGAAAGCAAGGCTCCGCCGTGACGTAGAATATGCATGATAGGCCTCATCCTTTGTTTCGAGTCGCTTCACCTCCCCCAATACGGCGGCGCGGCCCTTCGCTGGCATTGTGGCTGCCCTGTGGGTCAGCCCGTTCAGTGAAAGCCGATACGGGGGTAAGGGCAAGTGTTTTTCGCCCGTCATCGACGACAGCAATAAGAGGGTTGAACTCGATGGCTTGACTTTCGATTTCAACAGGCAGATTCAGCACAGTCAAATTTGCGTGCGCGCTGGAGCGGCGGGCCGCCAGATCAAGAGATATCCAATGTCACCGACAGATGTGAACGGCGCGTCCGCGCCCCAAACGCCTTTGGGCGAAACCGATAACACGGCCCGCAACAGGCTGGTCATTGGCCTGCTGCTGGTTTCGGCCTTTGTGGTGATTCTCAACGAGACCATCATGAGCGTGGCCATTCCGCACCTGATGGAAGACCTCACCATCAGCGCCAGCGCGGCGCAATGGCTGACCTCGGCCTTCATGCTGACCATGGCGGTGGTCATTCCCATCACCGGCTATCTGCTGCAAAGGCTCAACACGCGCCCGGTCTTTATCCTGGCCATGTCCGCGTTCAGCGCCGGCACGCTGCTATCGGGCCTGGCACCGGGCTTTGAGGTGCTGCTGGTGGGGCGCATCATTCAGGCCTGCGGGACCGCAATCATGATGCCCTTGCTCATGACGACCATCATGAACCTCGTGCCGCCCGAATCGCGCGGGCGGACCATGGGCAACATCTCGATTGTCATTTCGGTGGCGCCGGCGCTGGGACCGACCATTGGCGGTTTCATTCTCGAGCACCTCGAATGGCGCTGGATGTTCTATCTGGTCCTGCCCATCGCGCTTGCCGCGCTGGCGCTTGGTGCCGCCAAGATCGTCAACGTCACGACGCCCTCCAAGGCGCCGCTCGATATCTTGTCGGTTGTCCTTTCGGCGCTGGGTTTTGGCGGGCTGGTTTATGGTCTGAGCAGCCTGGGCGGTGAGGCTTCCCATGGCGGCGGCACGTCCGTCTTCCCTCTTTGGGTGCCGGTGGTTGTCGGCGTGATCGGGCTCGGCCTGTTCATCACGCGCCAGTTCGCGCTCCAGAAACGCGACGCGGCACTGCTCGACCTGCGCACCTTTGGCACGCCGGTGTTCGCGGTCAGTGTCGTCATGATGGCGATTTCCATGATGGCCATGTTCGGATCGCTCATTCTGCTGCCGATCTACATGCAGAACGTTCTGGGGCTCGACGCATCCCAGACCGGGCTGACCCTGCTGCCCGGCGGGCTGGTCATGGGGCTGATGGCGCCGTTCGTTGGAAGGCTGTTCGACAAGTTCGGACCCACAGTGCTGCTCGTGCCGGGGACCATCCTTGTCAGCGCGGTCCTGTGGGGCATGACGACGTTGAACCAGTTCACCTCGATCTATTTCATCCTCGGGCTGCACATTGTCCTCAGCCTTGGGCTGGCTCTGATGTTTACGCCGCTGTTCACCTCGAGCCTGGGCTCGCTGCCACGGCACCTCTATTCGCACGGCAGCGCGGTGATCGGGACGATCCAGCAGGTCGCCGGTGCAGCGGGCATCGCCTTGTTCGTCTCGCTGATGACATTGCGGGCCGCTGACCTGGCAGCCGATGGCGTGGAGGCGATTCCGGCCATGTCGCAGGGCATCCAGCTTGCGTTCCTGTGCGGGGCGATCATCTCGATGTTTGCGATCGTGGCGGCGTTCTTCATCCGCCGCCCGCCCGCCCAGCCCATGGGCGCCGAGCCGGTGCCGGGGCGCTGACCGGACGGAAATCAGGTGTAAAAATAAGGCGCTGCCCTCGGGCGGCGCCTTTTTTCTGACGGACTTTGGCCGATTTGACTGGCTACAAGAACGTACCGTTCACAAAATCCCAACTTGAGTTAATTCGCGTAAGGGGTATCAACGGGACAGGTTTTCGTAGAAGTGCGTACGTTGGCGGCATGCCAATAGTCTTGGGGGACAGCCGAAACCGTCAGACGAATTTTCAATTCGCCGAGCCTTAGGCTTTGCGAAGGAAGGCCTATTCTATGTCTAAAACGGTTCTTGTTCTCGGTGGCGACGGCTTTTGTGGCTGGCCGACTTCGCTTCATCTTTCAGCACTCGGATATGAAGTTGTCATCGTCGACAATTTCGTGCGGCGCCGGATTGCCCAGGAACTCGATGCCCCCAGCCTGACGCCGATCACGTCAATCGACGAGCGCCTAAACACCTGGAAAGAGGTCAGCGGGCGCGACATCGATATCGTCGAACTCGATATAGCCCGGGACTATTCCGAATTGCGGCGCCTGTTGGCGTCGGTCAAGCCCGATGCCATCGTTCATTTCGCCGAACAGCGCGCCGCGCCCTATTCGATGCGCGATGCCGCCCACAAGATCTATACGGTCGACAACAATATCGGCGGCACCCACCACGTTCTTGCCGCGCTGGCCGAACTCAAGCTCGATGCGCATCTGGTTCATCTCGGGACCATGGGCGTTTATGGCTATGAGAGCGACGGGCTGGAAATCCCCGAGGGCTATCTTCAGGTTCGTGTCGAAGGGCCCGGCGGCGCCAATCTTGCGCGCTCGATCCTCCATCCGACCAAGCCCGGATCCATCTATCACCTGACCAAATCCATGGATCAGCTGATGTTTCAGTTCTATGCCCGCAATGACCGTCTGCGGATCACCGACCTGCATCAGGGCATCGTATGGGGCACCCAGACCGAGGAAACCCGGCGCGATCCGGCGCTGATCAACCGCTTCGACTATGACGGTGATTACGGCACCGTGCTCAACCGGTTCCTCATGCAGGCCGCCGCCGGTCATCCGTTGACGGTTCACGGGACGGGCGGGCAAACCCGCGCCTTCATCCACATTCAGGATACCGTGCGCTGTGTCGCCCTGGCGCTGGACAATCCGCCGGCTGCCGGCGATCCGGTCCGCATCATCAACCAGGTGGCCGAGACCCGCCGCGTGCGTGATCTGGCCGAGCTGGTTTCCGAACTGACCGGCGCGCACATCGAATATGTGGACAACCCGCGCAAGGAAGCGGCCGAAAACGAACTGGCCGTCTCGAACGCGACGTTGAAGACTCTCGGTCTCGAGCCGATCCTGCTCACCGATGCCCTGATGAGCGAGACGGTGGACATTGCCGCGCGGTTCATTGATCGGGCCAATCTCAGCACTGTTCCGGCAACAGCGATTTGGTCCAACGAGAATGCGCCCGATTTCTCCCCCCTTGAGCCTCCTCGACGCGCACTGCAATGAAGGACTTGCTGCGACTGCTGTTCATAGCGGTCCTGAGCTTCGTTATCGTGGGGGTGGCCATTGCTTACACCCGCGATAGCGAGGTGCTGGCGCGATTGACCTCGGCGGTGGACACATCCGCATTGCCGCGGCTGGAATTTCCCGCGGCCGAACCCGCTCGGGCCGATAATGGGAGTGGCACCGAAATCTGGATTTCGCGCCCCATGGCCGATCAATGGATTGGGCTGGCGGGCTTTCCCGATTCCACCGAAATCCGCTTTGCCTTGCCCTCGGGCGTCAATTTCAAATCCGGTACGCTCAGGCTCGCGCTCGATGCGCAATTGGGGGCTGACGGGGACGGGCGCGTCACGATCAGCGTCGACGGTGTGCGCCGTGGCGAAATCGTGCTCGATCCCGGCCAGTCTCGCCACGAAGTCGAGATCGCGCTGCGCGAGAGCGATCTGCTGTCCAATGCCCTTATCGTGACGCTCGATGGCCGCGGCACGACAAGCGGCGGCCAGGTGTGCCCGGTCGATGCCGCCAATTCCGGCGCCGCGATCACCCTGAGCGCCGATAGCGGGCTGGCGCTGTTCACCGACGACCCGGTCGATACCCGCGCCGTGCGCATTGCCACGATGTCCGATCCCGCGTGGCTGGCACTGGGAACCGATGCCGACACGCAGGCCCTGGCCATATGGGCCCGGCAGGATCTTGCCCGCAAGGGCATGGAGGTGTGGTTTGCCGCCGATGACGCGGTGCCCGACCTCGTCATGGCGCAAACCGCAGGATCGGCCCTGACGCTGGATTCGGGAGGCCGGATTGCGGTTTGGGGGAAAGCGGGGATCGATGCCTTGCTGGCCGCCCGGATGTCGGCCGCTCTGCAGCCTGAGCCCGATGCCTGGCCGGTGACGGTCGATAAGCTTTCGGCGGAAACGCTGATCAAGAACTTCCGGGGCTCGCGGCGATGGACCGTTCCCTACGCCCTCGCCGATCTTCCCGGCGGATTGATGCCGCGCCGTTTCGTCATCGATCTCAAGACCTCTACACTCGCGCCGGGCAATGACTGGGTGGTCCGTGTCTCGCTCAACGGCAATCTGCTTGAAACCGGACGGTTCGACGGGCAGGGGGACACGATTTCTCTCGATGTGACATTGCCCTCCGATATCCAGACGCTGTCCAACGCCATTCTTGTCGAGTTGATCGACACCAGCCCCAATGAGTCCATCTGTCGAGTCGGCCCCGACGCGCAGGCACAATTGTTGCCGACCTCCCGGCTGATACCGCAGGTTGTCCAGCCAACCGGCGGCTGGCCCGAAATGGTGCGCGCGCTGGCCGCCGATCAAACCATCGAGCTCAAGGTCGCCACGCCCCTGTCGCGCGGCCAGGCCCGTACCGCTGCGGCCCTGCTGGGATCTTTTCTGCCCGCCCAGACCAGCGTGGCGTTCGGTCCCGGCGCGGAAACAGCCGTAACAAGGCTTGAAATGACCACAGCAGGAGCGCTCAAATCGGCGCTGCGTCTTGCCGGTGAATTCGGGGACGGTGCGCAATCGATCTGGCTGGTGATACCCAATGAGGACAAAGACCCGGCCCTGATCGCCATCGCCGATCCGCGCGCCGCTGCGCTGATCGAGAATCTCGATGACGACGCCGCGGTCATGCTGATCGACCGCTGACCATGCTGCAGCGCGCGCCAAAGGATCACGACTATTGGTCGGTGGACAGCGCCCCGGCAAAGCTGACGCGACCGCTTTCGGTCTGGGCGGCGCCATCCCTACTCCTGATCTTTACGGCGGTGGCCGCCGCATTGCTCGCGGTTGTCAACGCCGAGCCCTTGGCTGCGATGTTCCCCAATGGCGACGTCGTGTTTTCGCCCTATCTGGGCGTTCATTCGATCCCGCTGCGCATTTTCATCGTCTCGTTCTTTGTCGCCTTTTCGGCTGTGGTGGGCGCCGGGGCACCCCAGCGATTGCGCTTTTTCCTCGAAGTCACACTCTATTATGTCGTCGTCTGCGCCGCGTTTGATCTCATCAACATCATGGCCTACCGGCTGACCGGCTTTGTCTATTCGATCCATGTGGTGGAAATTCTCTCCGGGCTGTTCGGTTTTTATGTCTTTTCGATCCGCTTGCTCGACCAGGGGACGATGCCTCGCCGGGCGGCGTTCGCCCCGTTCAGCCCGCGCTTCAAGGCGATCGCGTTTGTTCTGATCGTGCTGGCCGTTGGTGCTGGCATTGCGGTGTCGCTGTGGATCGACACGCTCGATCTGCCGCTGGTGGGCGATTTGCGGTCCGTCGCGCTGCTCGGCGGCACGGGGCCGGGGGTGTTCCTTTTTCTGCCGGTCCTGTTTTTCCTGCTCTATGTGCTCGGGACCATCCGTGCCCTGCTGCGGCGCAAGCCAGGATATTGCCCGCCGGTGACTGTCATCATCCCGGCCCATAACGAAGCCCACATCCTGCCGCGCACGCTGGCCGCGCTCGAAAGGGCCTCCGCCCAGTATGGCGGGGAGGTGCACGTGCTGGTGCTGGACAATTGTTCGACCGACGGCACGGCCCATACGGCGGCACGGGCCTTTGCGGAGATGCCACACCTGCGCGGGCAGGTCGTCGACGTGCCGATACCGGGAAAGTCGAACGCCCTCAATTCCGGTATCGCCCGGACCACGACGGAAATCGTCATTCGCATCGATGCCGACACCCAGGTTTCTCCCGCGTCTGTCCGGCGGGCCGTGCGCCATTTCTGGCGCGGCGATGTCGGTGTGGTTGGGGGATTGCCGATTGCTCCGGGCACGGGGAAATTCGACAGGGCCCGAAACCTCGAGACGCTGCTCAAGCACGGTTATTATCAGGTGGCCTATGGCGCGGTTGACGCCATCGTCGGCGTGCCCGGCATGCTCGCCATCTATCGCACACAGGCGGTGCGCGACGCCGGGGGCTTTACCGGCGGGATGAACGGGGAAGACACCGACATGTCGCTGCGTATCGGCGAGATGGGCTTTCGCGTGGTCGGCGATCCGACGGTCACCTATGTGTCCGAGGTTCCGGCAAGCTGGAAGCATCTGCGCGAGCAGCGCATGCGCTGGTTCCGCTCGGTCTATCACGTCTCATCGCGCAACCGCGACTATCTGGACGGCTGGATGCCTTCGGTGCGCGGCAAGATCATCCTGCCCTTCATGCTGCTCAATTCGGGCCGGCGGGCCATGACGGTGCCATTGGTGATCTTTGGCGTGCTTTATTATTTCGCGCGCTTCAATCCGCAAAGCCCACTGACCATCCAGGCGGTTATTGCCGTGGTTCTGGGCGCGCCAGCACTCATGGCGGCGTTTGCGGCGCTGGCCAACGGCCGGATAGGGGCCCTTGTCGGGCTACCCGAATACATAGCATTCCGGCTGGTGCGGTCCTACCTGACGCTCGAATCCGTGCTTTCGATAGCCTTCGGCCAGACCGCGCCGCGCGAGGCGCCGCTGATGCTGCCGCCACCGGCTGTAACACAAGATAAAATGCAACCGACTTCCTAAAACGCCCGTTGGTTCGGATGGGCCCATAGTGGCCCGGCTTCATCGCGTTCGATGAAGTTTGGAGAACCCGCGCCATGCGCTACCCTCTTTGGGCGTTCCTTTTCGTCTTCCTGCTGCCGCCCTTCGCGCTGCACGCGGCGCTGGCCGGCAAGGCGGGATTTGAACCACGCCCGGCGCCGGTCGAGCGGCTCGAACCCGTGCGTTTCGCGCAGATCGAGCCCATCCCCGTGACGCGCCACGCCTTCTAACCGCCGGTCAGACCGCGCATCAGCCCACGGTAAAGATCGCGCGTTTCCGATGAGACGGGAAGGCCCAGTTCGCGGCGAAACTCAGCTTCGCACTGGACGAAAATCTCCCTCAACCGGGCAATGTTGTGGTTCGCGGCCGCCTCAAGCATCAGCAACCGATACGCCTGCTCGTTGCAGGGATCGACCGCAAGCAGATATTGGGCAAACATTTTGCGCTCCGAAGAGCTTTTTTGCGCCCATTTGGCATCGGCCATGCCGTCGGTCAGCCTTTCGGCAAATCGGTTGCGCAACCGGCTGCGCTGCTCGCTCAGCCAGTCTTCAAACTCCGGTCCGCCATCCTTGATGTTGGAAAGCAAGTCACCGGGATAAACGCCAGGACCGATTTCGGACTGCTTGTCGGCAAGCGCGACAAGCAGGTCCCTGAGATCCCAGGTGACCTGGGGATCATCGATCAGATACACCGAGGAGAAATTGGAGCCGATCAGCGAAAAATCCGCCAACTTTTGCAGTGCCCTTATCCTGGCCAGCGAGCGGCGTAGATTCGCCGAGGCGCGTTCAGGATCGTCGGTCTGTGACCACAGCACGTCCCGCAGCCGCTGGCGGGAGATGGAACCGTTTTCCCCCGAGATCAGAAGGTAGCTTGCAATCTTGTGGAAGATGGTCGGCACACCCGGAACAACCCTGCCGTCCACGCGCAGGACGCAGGTTCCGAGTGTGCCAACAAATATACGACTTCCACCCATGCCAGTAACTACACCCGAATACTCTTGCAGGTCGAAATGGATCAGAGCCAGCAGTTTGAAATGCTGGGCGATTTATCGATCACGACGCACAAGGTATCCGCCGATCAACATGGACATCTTATGCCCCGTCGCTCGCCATCTTTTGACTTAAGTCAATATAATAAGAAACGTCAGGCAGACCGCGGCAGGGCGCGCGGTTGCGCCGCTAAAAACGCGTGAATTTCCCGGTTGGTGGCGACCAGCATCTGTATTGCATCCGAGAGCCGCTGGAGCTCCTGCTCGTCGATAGGCTCGACCTTGCCATACCGCAGCGTCGGGCCGAAATCGGCAATGCGCAGCAGTTCCGTCCGGTCCATGTCGCCACTTTCATCGAAAGAAAAGATGCTGTGACTGTATTTGTTGCGGACCTTTGAAGCCGCCTTCATCGTCGCCACGACGGAAAACACCTCGTCGCGCGTGGCCTGTGGCACGTGCTCCAGTTTTGACAGCCGTTCGATCAGATCGAGCCTGGCGCGCGTGGTGTTGAGCGTGAGATAGGTGACGATCGCCACTTTCTTGTCCACGCCCATAAGAAGTTCCATGACGTCAATGAGCAGGCTTTCGGTGTTGCTCCAAGTATAAACCAGCTTGCCGATCAGCAGCAGCAACGGCTCGGTCCGACGTGGCATTTGTTCAATCCACTTCTCGCTAACGCATGGACAGGTTCTGGCCGCCAGAGTTCGTATGAGCGCCCAAACCATGGAAAGCTGCCGCAGCCTGGGTGCGGTTAGTGACTTTAAGCTTTCCCATCAGGTTGTGAACGTGGGCCTTGACCGTATGCTCTGACAGTTGCATCCGATCGGCGATCAGCTTGTTCTGCAGGCCCTGAGCCAACAGCATCAGGATCTGGTGTTCACGCGAGGTCAGGTCACGAAGCTCGGGCTGATTGGTCCTGGTTTCCGTGACGTTATGGGACGCATCCTGCCTGTCCGGCAGATTCCGGCGTTCGGTGACGTCCTTTTTGAACAAGACCGCGTGGTTCTTGAACGATCGCACGGGAAAGAACTGGCCCCCGCTCAGAACCAGCGAAACCGCCGCAAGGAAAACCGGCAGTTTGAGATCGAGGGGCAGGTAGCCTTGCACCTCCGATGTCTCACCGAGCGTCTTCCAATCGAGTTCTTCGGCATCGGAATCCCCCAGTATGGCCACATCGGCCTCGGGAAATAGCGTCCGGTACATTTCCAGCTGACCCGACACTGTGTCTTTGTCGGAGGCGTGGACCAGCAACAATCTCACCAGCGGATCGGGCGAACCGACCTTTTTCAGGTCCTCGCATATGAAGACGGCGGCGTTGACAATGTGTTCTTCCAGAAGCTGAGCAAGCCCTTCAAACAACGCGCCGCCATGCGCATTGATTACGATCTTGAATGGCTCGTCGCTGGAATGGTGGCTCTCGCGCCCCCCAAAGACATCCAGAAATCCTCTCATCATAACAGCGCTCCCCTGATACTGAACTCTTGCGCCATCGGCACTAGCCGACTGCCCTAGTTCTTAAGAATATGTTAACAGGCAGGGCGTGACTCAAGCGTGACTCAAATAGTGAGCGTTGCTGCCGTAGTTTATCCCGAGCCAATTCTTGCAGCCAATTGGGGGAGGCGAAGTACCACTGGTATATCAATGGGATACGGTTTCCATGCGGAATTTGGAGACCTTGGCCCTGTCTTGGTTCGGCGCCTTGATCATAGTTTCGTGATCTCACCAGCTCTCGTGGGAGAGTAATGTGTGGGTCGTGACTGACCGTTCGACTAATTCTTTTTTCCACATCGGAAATGAAAGTCCTGCTTTCGGACTAATCGGCTGTGCGCTATCGGCGATCGACTAGACCGTTTGGGGGAGGGTGGTGCCTGCTCCCAGCGGGTGGAACTAGTCAATCGGGCCAGATTTCCTATGGTGCCGAGCTGCAGACCTCATCCTCATTAGCTCCAATTGTCGTCTTACCGTTCGAGCATACTCTCGGCATCCTCGATCTCCGTCCGCTCGGTTTTCTGACCAGGCGAGACGTTAATCAGGCGGCACGGAAACTGGCCTCGTTTGAAATGAGAGAGGCTCTCCGAACCGCCGGCAAATCGATGGAGAGCTACAATGTCTGACGAAGAATATAACGTCGACGTGAAGGTCGATGAGTCGTTCAACGACTACAAGACCGATACCGACATCGACACCGATGTGAAGACCGAGGATTCCTTCAACAACAACTCCGACAACAATTCTCACAATGATACGTCGACCAAGACGGAGACGGAGTACGATACCGATGTGAAGCTGGAGGACTCGTTCAACGACAACTCCGACCACAACTCCAACAACGACAGTTCGACGAAAACTGAAACGGAGTACGATACGGACGTCAAAGTCGACGACTCGTTCAATGAGACGTCGAACAAGACGGACACCGATATCGACACCGATATCGATACGGATGTGAAGGTCGAGGATTCGTTCAACGAAACCAACACCAAGAACGAAACCGATATCGACAATGACAATGACACCGATATCGACACGGACGTGAAGATCGAGGATTCGTTCAACGAACGGACCTACAATTCGACGTCCAATTTCGCTGTCGAAAAGACTGCCGAAGACTCGTTCAACAAGAGCGATGACGACACGACCAACGTTGCGATGAACAACGTCGGTAACGACAGCTCGACCAAGACCGAAACTGACGTCAAGACCGAAACCGATATCGATGACTCGTATAACACCGATACGGACGTGAAGATCGAAGATTCGTTCAACGACAACTCCGATCACCACTCCAACAACGACAGCTCGGTGAACACCAAGACCGAGGACTCGTTCAACACTGATATCGACACCGATATCAAGACCGAGGATTCCTACAACACCGAGACCACCGATACCGACGTTGACGTCAAGATCGAGGACGCATTCAAGTCCTACGACAACGCCTTCAACGACGATAGCGAGAGCTTCGGGGAGATCTCGGTCAATTTCGAGGACGTCTTCAACGACGCATTCGGTGATGGAGACGGCATCGGCTTCGCCATCAATCAGGTTGCCGACATCGTCGACAACGATTCACTCCACAACGTCACCCAGAACAATGGTGGCGGCTTCGAGATGAAGGCCGACGGTGGCATTGCGGCCCAGGTTGCCTGGGACGATGTTGACGATCCGTTCGGCGGCGACGGCCCCGATGTTTCGATCGCCGATGCCAGTGCCCAGTTGAGCGGCTCTGCGTTCAACATGGACATCGTTCTCGGTTCGAACCTGCAGCAGAATGCCGTGGATGTCTCGATTGTTGGTGGCTCGGCCGACAACAACGATACCACCACTACAAGCGGCGACAGCTTCTGATCTACCGCACACGTTCAGTCCCGCGCGCCCGGCGCGCGGGGCTACTCCCGCTTGTTATGCGGTCGTAAGGGAAGGGAGCGGCGATGTTTTCCAACGGAGATTATCTCAGCGAAACGATAGCTCACTTCATCGGTCATTTTGACGTGGCGATTGAAGAGATGCGCCTGCGCCAGGAATATGAGCGCTTCTCCCATGATGCGCCCCTGCCTCCTGAAAGTCTGCTTGTCTCCCCCGAACCGTCCCCATTCGCGGCCCCCGATGTGCCGGTCGATTTCGTGCCGGAAACCGAATACACGCCTCGCTATGACGCCAATGGCGCGATATTTGACGTTCGCCAGTTCCGGTTCGACCCGCCCATAATCGATATTCCTCTCCTTCCGCCCTGGACGCCGGATCCCACCCATATCGGAACGAGGCCGCCCAATTTGGATGCCGGCCCCAATTTGGCGCCAGCTCCGCCTTCAGTGGTGTTCGTTGCCCAGCAGCACAAGTTCCTTTTCGATAACGACGTCGTCGTTATCGGCGATTATGACGGCCCCATTTCTACGCCCATCAAGTCGGGCGCTGAGATCAGCGCGCTGACGGCCATGGCAAATGCCGTCACATACCCATTCACGTCTATCGAGCTGGAGAAGAATCCAGACGGCATTGCGCCCTGGGTCAAAGCCAGCACGCAGGCTGCCCAAGACGTGCAATCGCCTACGGCGGAGGGAGACGCGCTTGCGGGGACCTGGGCCGATGGTCAACAAACGCAAGCGGCGCCCGAACTTGTCGATCACCTGCCATCAAACTGGCAGGAGAACGATGACCCCATAGAAGCCTCCTCGGATCCGATCATCATCGATGCCAAAACGGAAGACACCGTGATGACGATCGAGGCTGGGGGCAATCTTTCGGTCAACCAGGCCACCATTATCAATGCCGGCGTGTCGGGCACAATCACTGCGGTTGCCGGCGACGCCTACGAAATGGACGTCATCGTCCAGGTCAATGTCTTGCGGGACGAGGATACGGTGGCCGACGGTTTCCCGCTGGCGCACCTGTCGGATACCTCGTCCAAGGCGGTCAATGTTGCCAGCTTTGTGAGCCAGACCAAGGATGCCGGGGCAGAAAAGGCCGAAGCAGATATCGAGGCGATGCCAACCGATTGGCAATTGTCGATCATTGAAGAAGACCTCATCTTCTTCAACTGGATCTACCAGTACAATTTCACCTCGGACAATGACAGTCTCGTTGTTACAGCAATGGGAACGACCACGACTGTCAGCTCCGGTGGCAATGCCGGGATCAATGGCGTCGCCTTTTCCGATCTCGGGATGTTCTACGATCTGATACTGATCGGAGGCAATCTTTATGACGCCAACTACATCTGCCAGACCAACATAATTTACGACAACGACACAGTCTCGATGCTCAGCGCCCTCTCCGGCCAGCAGGGCACTGTTTCAACCGGTGAAAACCTCCTGTGGAACCAGGCATCGATCGAAAATATCGGGCCGGCCGAATGGACCAACGCCATGCCGGGCCACTACAGCCAGGCCATGGATAACCTCGATGCCGGTGTGTATTCGATGCCCGGGGCCTTTGGTTCCGATGCCAATTTTGCCGGCTACGACAACCTCAAGGTGCTGTACGTCAAAGGCAATGTCTTCGACATCAATTATGTCGAACAGGTCAACGTAATCTCGGACGCCGACCAACTCGCGTTTTACAGCCAATCTCTCGACAAGAGCGCGAACTGGACGGTCGAAACCGGCGGCAACGCTGCGGTCAACGTCGCCGGTATCGTCGATTACGATAGCAATGGAGCGACCTGGTATGTCGAGGGCCAAAGCTATTCGGAAGCAATGCTGATCCAGGCAAACCTGGTGGAGGAGGCTGGCCCCGCCAGCGGTCCGGGCCAGGAACCGCTTGCCAATGAAGTCATCGCATTTCTTGACGATGACACCCCCGCCAACAGCACCCCCGATATCGACCCCATCGGCGCCCCCGAATTCGGCCCCACCACAGATGTGATGGATTCCGTACTCGCTTGAAGTGAAAGACCCAGCCATGTCCGCAGTTCTGGATACACCGCAATCCGCCGAGAAGTCCCGCCATACATCCCGTAACGAAAGTGCCATCGACAGGGCGATGGCCGAGATCGACAGGACTGTCGGTGATCTTGAGGCCATGGCCTTCAGTCCTGCGCCGCGTTCCGTTGCGGGACTGGCTGAGGCACCACGCCTGCGCCCTGATCGCGCCGAACCCGTGCCCCCGGCGGCGCCGCGTCCAGCTGTGGCCCGAGCCGACGAGCCGGGGATCTCGGACTCGGCAGATCGGGCAGAGACTGCGCCCAAAGTCGTCACCCAGCTTGAGCCACACCGCAACCGGCCGCTTGCGCCGGCGCGGAACTTCCTGTCGGACGCTGCAGACGCGGCTCAATCCTTTCGGAACATTCCCACCCAGCACGCTAAAGTCGAAGTCGCCGATGCCGGGAGCGACCGCCCCGTGCGCGAAGCGGCCGAGACGACAACGGTGCAGGCTGCAGCTGAACGGGTTTCCACGCCGAAACCCGAAACCCCGCACAAACCAGCGCCACGGGGCGAGGCACCACAACCTTCTTCCGACACTTTGGAACCCGATCAGCGCGAGACGGCCAAGGCCCGCGAAGACGGGCGGACCGACACCACGGAGCCATTCGCCAAATCAGTCCCCGAAATGGCACCGGTGCTCGACGCCGAGCGCGCACGGGTACCGGCGCAAAAGACATCGGGTGGTGGCGGTGGCCCGGGAGCGCCCGGCGGAGGCGGCGGCGGTGGCGGCGGCAAATCCGGATTTCACAAACGCGCTCCGATGCCCAATTTTGCCGAGAGCTTTCAGCGGGGTCTGAACGCGTTCCGGTACAACATGATCATCGTGATGATCTTCACCGTCGCGACCAACATTCTTGTTCTCGCAATACCCATCTACCTGTTTCAGATCTCCGACCGCGTGCTGACCAGCCGCTCGGTCGACACCTTGATCATGCTGACGATTGTCGTTGTGGGCGCTGTCGTGCTCCAGGCCATTCTTGACGCCGTTCGGCGCTTCATCCTGATGCGAACGGCAGTCGAAATTGAAGTTCAGCTTGGCGCACCGGTGCTCAGCGCCGCCGCACGCGCATCCCTCAACGGCACCAGCAAGGAATATCACGTGCTGGGTGATCTCCAGCAAATGCGCTCGTTCATCACCTCGGGAACGCTCATCTCGATCCTCGACGCGCCGCTGGCACCCATCTTCATACTGGCCGTATTTCTTATCCATCCCCATCTCGGTTTCATCGTCGTCGGCGCGTGCCTGGCCCTGCTTGCTTTCGCAACCATCAACCAAAGGATGACGTCGCGGCATTTTGCAGATGCCAACGGTTTCCTGAGCCGCGCCACGCTCCACCTCGATTCCATGACGCGCAATGCCCAGATTATCAATGCGTTGGCCATGATCCCCGAAGCGGTCAAGATCTGGGGTCGCGATACCGCATTGTCGCTCCGCGCCCAGGTCAGGGCACAGGACCGCAATATCACGATTGCCACGGTCTCGAAGGCCTTCCGCATGCTCACCCAGGTGGCGATGCTCGGCTGGGGCGCCTACCTGGCGCTTCTGGGGGAAATGACGGGCGGCATGGTGATTGCGGGTTCGATCATCGCGGCGCGTGCCCTGACCCCCATCGAGGGGGCTATCGAGGGCTGGCATCATTTCACCAATTTCCGCGGCTCGTTCCGCAAGATCCGGGGGCTGCTGCAAAGCTCGCCCTTCAATACCCAGCGTCTTCTTCTGCCCCACCCGCAGGGCCGTCTCGATTGCGAACGCATCCTTTACGTTCCCCCTCCCACCAAGAAGGTCATTCTTAACGGCATCTCGTTTTCCCTCGCACCGGGCGAGTCCATGGCCATCATCGGGAATTCGGGGGCCGGCAAGACCACGCTTGGAAAAATGCTGGTTGGCTCGATCCTGCCCACTTCGGGAAGCGTGAGACTGGACCTGATGGATCTGCGCAACTGGGACGAGCGCCAGTTTGGCGAGAACATCGGCTACCTGCCGCAGGACGTGCAGCTGTTTCCCGGAACCATCAAGGCCAATATCGCCCGCATGCGCGACGATGCCAGCGATGCCGACATCTATGCCGCTGCCGTTCTCGCCGATGTGCACGAAATGATCGCCTCCCTGCCGCAGGGCTATGAAACGGTCGTCGCTGCCGACGGCGCGCCGCTTTCGGGTGGGCAAAAGCAGCGTATTGCCCTGGCCCGTGCCTTTTATGGCGGGCCACGGCTGGTCGTGCTCGATGAGCCCAATTCCAATCTCGATTCGCCGGGTGAACAGGCGCTGGCCAAAGCGCTTCTGCACGCAAAGAAAGAGGGGATAACGGTGGTGACCATTACCCAGCGCACCGCCCTGCTGAACTTTGTCGACAAGATCATGGTGCTCAACAACGGCTCGGTTTCGATGTTCGGAGAGCGGTCCAAGGTTCTCAAGGCCCTGACCCAGGGCATCGAAGGCGGCGGCAATGCCGGCCCGCGCATCTCCAAGGAGTAGGCCATGACCTTAGTCTCAGTCAGCAAGGCGCCTGAATGGTATTCCGAGGTCCCCCGCTCGATCGGCAGGCAGACGCTGTTTGGCTTGCTGTTGATGGGTGTCACGTTCGGCGGTTTCGGCGTGTGGGCAGGCACCGCTCCGCTCGCTTCCGCAGTCATCGCGCCGGGAACGTTTGTCGCCACGGGGGCCAACAAGATTGTCCAGCACCTTGAGGGCGGCATCATCCGCGAACTCCTGGTGACGGAGGGCGACCGGGTCGTGCAGGGCCAGAACCTTGTTCACCTCGACCCGACAACCGCGCTTTCGAACGCGCGCGGACTTCACTTGCGCCTGCTCCGGCTTGAGGCCATGCGAGCCCGCCTTCAGGGACAGGTCGACGGTGCCGATGCCTATGTGCCTCCTGCTTCGGTTCTCGAGGAAATCGACGACCCTGAAGTCCGGTCCATCATTGACGGCCAGAGAGAGAGTTTCGACACGGCGCGCCTGGCCATCCAGAACCGGGTCGATGTGCTGACCGAAAACGTCAGGGCACTCGAATTCCAGCACACCGGCATCACTTCGCAACTGGCCGCTTTCCAGCGCCAGGTGACGCTCCTGGAGCAGGACCGCGACGTCCAGAACGAACTCTTTGCCCGCCAGCTGACAACGCTGTCGTCCGTAAACTCGCTCCAGCGGGCCCTGGCCGATGCCGACGGCGATATTGCCCGCATGGAGGCAGAGGCGGAAATGACCCTTGCTCAAATCGAGCAGCATCGCCGCGAGATTACCCAGCTTGTGTCTGCCGAACGGCAAACTGCATTGGCTGAACTCCAGGACGTTTCGGCAGAACTTGAAACACTGCGCGAAGAAATGAACAGCGTCCAGAACGTTCTCTCCCGCACCGTGATCACGTCTCCATCCGACGGCATCGTCGTGCGCATGCACTACCACACCTCGGGCGGAGTGATTGAGAGCGGCAGCGCGATAATGGAAATCCTGCCGTCCGATGTGCCTTTGATCATCGAAGCCCAGATCCCCCGCATGCAGATTGATGAACTCGAACTCGGGCAGACGGCCGACATCCGGCTTTCCGCGCTCAATCAACGCACGACGCCCATACTCGAGGGCAAGGTCGACTATATTTCGGCCGATGCGATCGAGGATGGCAACGCCGCCAATGAGATCTATGTGGCGCGCGTCACCATCGCGCCTGAACAGCTTGAGCGGGTCACCGGTTTTACCCCCACTCCGGGCATGCCGGTCGAGATTCTTATCGAAACAGACGAGCGCACCTTCTTTGAATATCTCAGCAAGCCCATAGCCGACAGCATGACGCGTGCCTTCCGGGAAAACTGAAATGAGGGTCCTGGAAAAAATGGGCAGCACGTTTGAGGGAAGCCGGGAAGGGCAGGGGGGAAGGCACCTCCTCCGGGCCAATGAGATCATGATTTCGACTGACCGCGCCCGGCACGGGCCTTTGGGCGCAGTCGGTCTTTCGGGCTCGGGTTTCGGGCGTCCAAAGCAAGAAAGTTGAATGCGAGGATCAGGCGATGCACGTGGAAATCATTGAGGGGGCTGATGCATTCCGGGCATTGCGAGAGGATTGGATCGCTGTGTACGATTCCGATCCGGAAGCCCAATTCTTTCTTTCCTATGACTGGCTGTTCGGCACGCGGGGCGGTCCCGGCCACACCGGTCTGGTACTGGCAGCACGTGCCGAGGGGCCGGAATCGCCGTTGGTGGCCTTTACGTCCCTGCGATGCCGGACCCAGCACGGCTCCGAGGGGTTCAGCACCGAGTTTGGCTTCTCGGGCAACTACGTGTCCGACTATAACGGGTTCATCTGCCGGCCGGAGTATGAGGACCAAGCCATTCCCGCAATGGCTGAACTGCTCAAGCAGATGACCTGGGGCAGCCTGCGTTTTCTAAGCCTTGCGGCTTCGTCGCGGCGGGCCGAACTGTTCATGAACCGCTTCTCTCCGCAGGAGTTCGGGTTCTCCGACATATCCATGGTCAACCCCGACGGTGTGGACAACGGCATTTGCCCTTTCACCCTGCTGTCCAGCGACTGGGACGATTTCCTGCAGACGCGCGTGAGCTCCAACACGCGCCAGAAGATCCGGCGCTACATGCGCCAGGTCGAAGGGTCGGACGTGTATCGCATCACCCATACCGATGCGGCGACGCTCGAACGCGACATGGACTTGCTGATCGAGCTTTGGACCCAGAGGTGGGGAAAGAGAAAGGGCAAGCGGCTGGCCGCAATCCTGGATACCAACCGCCGTATGCTCAAGCACGCCTTTATGACCGGCACCCTGTTCATGCCCGTGCTCTGGCACGGCGACCGAGCCATTTGCGCCCTCGCCATTCTCGTCGACCAGCGCAAGGGGAGTTACAACTTTCTAATTGGCGGACGCGACGAGGCGTTCCAGGATTTGCCCGCCGGACTTGTGATGCACGGCTACGCCATCCGCCATGCCATTGCCCAGGGCATGGTCAAATACGACTTCCTGCGCGGCAATGAACCGTACAAATACTCCTTTGGAGCGCAGGAGTTTCATCTCAAATCCGTGCTTGTCGAGCCCAAGGATCGCGAGGCGTGCGCCCCAAGCCTGGACGCACGCAGCCTTGCATTCGTCCTGCGCCGGTCGGCCGAGTTGTGGCGCGAGAAAAAGCCGGCCGAAGCCGCTCGAGGCTATGATCAGGTTCTGGAAATTGAGCCGCACAACACCAGCGCCCTATATCTGCGGGGCCTGGTGGGCACGCGCGTTGGCGATCATGCCATGGCTGCCAGTCAGTTCCGAGCGCTGCTGGACCTGCGGCCGGAATCGGTGAAGGTCTGGTTCAGGCTCGGCCAATCGCTCGCCGCGCGCGGCGAATGGGCCGAGGTGGTCGAAACCTTCCGCAAGCTGCTCGCACGGAACGACGCCCTGCCGCGTGCGTGGTTCTTGATGGGGCGGGCCCTGTACAACCTCAAGCAGTATGACGAAGCCTTTTCAGCCTTCGACAGGGCCTTGCGCCTCAAGAAGGACTATCCCGACGCCCAGAGAGGCTATCTGCTTGCCTTGCGCAGAAACAACGAGAGCCGGGCGCTCGATGCGGCGCTGCGCAATCGGAGCGCGAAAAAGCCGGCAACGGAAAAGGGGACGGTACAGACGGTCCTGGACTTTTCGCATGCGGGCTCGCCATTGGCGGTTGATGGCAAAAGCACCGCGAGCGCAATTCATACGGTGATGGCCGCCTCGGCCATGGCCCGCCGCCGAGTGGTCATCCGCAATCTGGCCCGGTCGTGAGACCAGTTGCGTCACTGGTTCGCCGCTTGTGCCAGGGGATCGGCTAGCGCCGGATTGCGGGCGCGGCGGCCCATCGCGCACTCGATTTCCGCGAGGAGCGTTGGGAGTTCGCCGGGGGCGAAAATGGTATAGGCGGGCAATTCGCTCGGATCATACGGGGTCTTGTGGCGGCGGGGCGACCAGTTCTGCCAGATCGAAATGATCCCCAGATCGTTGGCCCCCTTGACGTCGCGGCCCAGATGATTGCCGACCATGACAGTTTCGGCGACATCGGTGGCATCGAGCCCCAGCGCCGCAAGCGCGGCAAGAAACATCTGGGCGGCGGGCTTCTCGCAACCCTGGGCCTCGGAGATGATTTCCGCTTCAAAGTACGCGGAAACCCCGTGACCGCCCAGTATGTTGGCAAAACTCTTCAGCCTTCCATCGGCGACCAGCGCGATGCGGTAGCCTTCGCTGGCCAGGGTCTCGACCATCTCCATGGCGCCAGGAATGAGATCGGCCTTGACCACATGGTCCTCCGCATCACGGATTTCCGTCGCCTCATCGACCAGGGTGTCGCCGCTGTCGAGCAGCACGGCCTTGATGAGCGGCTGGTCGGCACGCACCTTGGCGAGCACCTCTGGCACCCGCTGGCAGATAAAGGCGTGCAGGTCGGGCCAGGAGATGTAATCGAGCGTGGAAAGATCGAAGGCAGTGCTGAAATCGAATGCCGGCATGAACGCGCGGTTCTGGAGATAACGGCGCACAGCCCGATGGTCCTGGGCGGTTATCGTGGCGAACACGTCTTCGAACATGGCATTGATCAGAACGTGGCCCGCACTGGTCATCGACGTGCAGCTTGCCGTGAGCCACTGGCGGCGTTCAACAATGGGATCGGCGCTGGCGTGGAAGGCGTGCTTTCCCGGTTCGGAATAAAGGGTAACGCGCCCCTCTTCGAGCGGCAGTGCCCCATCGGCCGAAACCATGGGATAGAGCTTGCCATGGGCGCTGGCATCGACGCCGACGATGGCGTCGCTGGCATCGAGCTTGAGCCAGATGTGCTCGAGTTCGTAGAGATGCTGGATATCCCAATCCCACCAGATCGCATATTCGATAACCCTGGCGACACCAGGCTCGAAAGTGACGGCAAGGGGCGCTGAAGGCGACTGGCCGGGGGCCCCGAGGACCGTCACACCGACCTTTGAAGGATAGAACGGCTCATTGCGGGCAAACCGGATGCGCGGCGCAAGCCGGCGGGCGAGCGCAAGGTCGGAGGGGGTGGGCAGCGCCGGAACGGCGGAACGCGCATCATAGGCCATTTTAAAGGTTCTCATTGAGTCGGACGAAGTGCTGACTGCTTAGGTGGAGCAGATGGCAAGCCTGTAACGAAAATCTTGAAAACGATTTCAAAAGATGACGGTTCTTTCATCTCCCATCGGGGGCCGGTCCGGTGGAGTTGCGCACGAGAACCGAATTTTCCAGAACGATGTGTTGCGCGGACGCCTGCGGATTTCGGATGTGATGGAGAAGCGTCTGGGCGGCCAGAGTGCCCATTTCGTGGATCGGCTGGCGAACTGTCGACAGACTGGGAAAGGTGATCCCCGATTCCATGATGCCGTCATAGCCAAGGATTGAAATTTCATCGGGGACCGCCATGCCGCGCCGGTGAGCGGTCTGCATGGCGCCGATCGCCAGGACGTCCGTGGTGCCGAACAGGGCTGTGACATCGGGATAGCTGTCGAAAATATACTCCGCCTGACGCGCACCTTCCTCCAGCGTCGCCTCGTCAAATGGTCCGGAAAAGAACAACTCGACACCTTCGGCCAGATCCTGGGAGGCGCGCATGATGCCGCGCATCCGCTCACTGCCCACATTACCATTACCCTTGGCGCCCCCCGCCTGGGCGCGCGATCCGGCGATGATGCCGATCTTGCGATGCCCCAGCCCCAGAAGGTGCCGCATACCTTCGTATCCGCCCGAATAGTTGTCGCAAACAACGGCGCTAACCTGGGTCATCGGCGGTTTCATGTCGGCAAAGACGATGGAAATTCCGGCCTCTCTGAGCCGGGCCACGTGCCGTGCGGTTCGGGCCGCCGACCCGGTGGGACGGATGACCACGCCTTCGGCGCGCAGCTCGATCATGGATTCGACATAGGTTTCCTCGCGATCGGGATCCCCGTTGGTCGAGCACAAAAGCGCGCGGTAGCCCGCTTCAAAAATGGCACTTTCAATAGCGTAGGCCAGTGCGCTTGAGAACGGCGTGCGCTGCTGGCGCAGGAACACGCCCACCACCCGCGATTGCTGCGTTCTGAAACTTGTGGCCAGCCGATTGGGCGAATAGCCCAATTCGGCAATCGCCTTTTGCACCCGCTCGCGCACTTCCGGCCGCACATGGGGATAGGCGTTCAGGACCCGGGAAACCGTAGCGATCGACACATGCGCGGCGCGCGCCACGTCCTTGATGGTAATCATGGGAGCACTCTCTTTGCCATCGCAACAGCTTCACACAACCATGCAAGGGTCCGGCGTGATCCACGATGCTGCCGTAGCATATTTTTGAAATCGTTTTCAAGATTTCGTCACTCTTGCGCAAACTCGCGGCGCTAAACCGCATCCGTCCTTCATGGGGCAAGTGCCGGGTCAGAGTTAAGCCGCCGGCGCCCCCCGCGTCCATGCAACGGGTCAAACAAGGGTTAGGACTCATGATCAAGAAACCGACTATAGCCATTATGGCGGGCTACCTCGCCGCCACCGCCTTGACGGCAGTTCCGGCGGTTCCCGCACTGGCGCAGGATGCGCCGGCCGCACAATGCTCGACCTACACCGAAGCCCCTCAACTTGCCGACCGGGTTGCCGCGGGCGAGTTGCCTGCCGTGGGGGATCGTCTGCCGGTCAATCCGCTGGTAATCGAGCCGGCCGAGGAAATCGGCGGCTATGGCGGCGAGTTCCAGGATCGCTGGGGCGGTGGCCGCATTGCCGAGATGCGCCATTACGGCTACGAGCCGCTGGTGCGCTGGAGTGTCGATGGCTCCGAAGTCATTCCCGGCGTTGCCGAAGGTTGGGACGTCTCGGAAGACGCCACCACCTACACCTTCTATCTGCGCGAAGGCATGAAATGGTCTGATGGTGAGGACTTCACCGCCGACGATATCCGCTACTGGTGGGAAAACGTCGAGACCAACGAAAAGATCAACCCCCGCGGTCCGCGCGATATCTTCGTGGTCAATGGCGAGCCCATGACCCTGACGGTCATCGACGACTACACAGTGGAAATGAGCTGGTCCCAGCCCTACGGCCTGCTGCTCCAGCAGCTTGCCACCCCCTATGGCCAGCGCGTCGTGATGTTCCCCGAGCACTATATCTCCCAGTTCGACATCGACCTCAATCCCGAGGGCGTGGCGCAGATGATGGAAGAAGACGGCGAAACCGACTACACCGCCTGGTGGCGCGCCAATGTCGGATCCTATGACGACGCTGCCCAGTTCAACGATCCCGACCGTCCCTCGGTCATGGCCTGGATCCCGACCGAACCCTATGCGGACAAGCAGCGCTTCTCGTTCGTTCGCAATCCCTACTACTTCAAGGTCGATCCCGCCTGCCAGCAGCTCCCCTATCTCGATGCCCACACATGGACGTTGAGCCAGGATGCCGAGGTCGATCTGCTCTCTGCGCTCCAGGGTGACGTTTCGATGTCGGGACGCAATGTGTCGATCCCGCAGAATCGCGCCGTCTTCGTGGACGGTCAGGAACAGGGCGATTATCGCCTGGTCTCTGCCGATACCTGCGACTTCAACACGGCCATCGTCTGGTTCTCGATGAACCACCCCGACGAGACCAAGGCCGAAGTGTTCCAGAACCACGATTTCCGCGCCGGCCTTTCGCTTGCCATCAATCGCCCGGAAATCATCGACGTCGTCTATCTCGGACAGGGCCAGCCCTACCAGGCCGCACCGCTGCCCAACTCGCCTTTCTACAATGAACAGCTGGCCACCCAGTACACCGAGTTCGACATGGACCAGGCCAACGAGTATCTCGACAGGGTCCTGCCCGAGCGCGGCGCGGATGGCATGCGTCTTGGTCCCGATGGCGAGCCTTTCTCGTTCCGCGTGGGCATCAATGCCGACTTCAAGCCCGACACGGTCGATGTGTTCCAGCTTGTTGAACGCACCTGGCGCGAAGCTGGCATCGACGTCACCATGGACTACCGCGCCGACGATCTGCACGGCACCTACGTCAACGATCCCGAACGCGATGCAGTGGTCTGGGTTGGCGAAAACGGCTGCGGTCAGCTTCCGCTGCTCAATGCCTCGCGCCTGATCAATGACGGCGGCACCACCCAGTGGGGCAATTGGGACAATTGGCGTGCCTGGGACCAGGAGCGCCTGGGCGTGACCCTGGATGTTCCCGAAGGCACCGAGCCGGTCGAACCTCCCGCCAATATCGCCCGCCTCTATGAGCTGCGCGCCATGATCCCGACGACTGTCGGCGACGAACAGGCCGAACTGATGAACGAATTCAACGACCTCCTGGCCGAAGAATTCCTCGCCATCGGCATCGCGACCCCCGGCGGTTTCTACCGCTCGGTGGACAACAACATCCACAACGTGCCGCAGCCGCTGATCGAGGGCTGGTACTACCCCGGCCCGGCGCCCGCCAACTTCGAAGCCTTCTTCTACCGCGAAGACTAAGAGCGCACCCATCCTCTCTGGAGCGGCCCTTGCGGGCCGCTCCATCCCGATCTTAAGAAAGACCGCCCCATGCTCCGCTTCATTCTGCGCCGCATCGTCTACATCATTCCAACCCTTATAGCGGTTTCGCTCATTTCGTTCTTCGTGATCGCCCTGCCGCCGGGCGATTTCGTGGACCGTATGGCCATCGAGGCGGCCTCCAAGGGCGACTACATGACCCAGGCCGATATCGAGGCCCTGCGGGAGGCTTATGGCCTCAACCAGCCCATCCTGATGCAATACTGGCGCTGGATCACCGACATCGTCACCCGTGGTGATTTCGGCTATTCATTCTCCTGGCAGATGCCGGTATCAGATCTCATCTGGCAGCGGCTGGGTCTGACGACCATCCTGTCACTGGCCTCGCTGGTCTTTATCTGGATCGTGGCCATACCTATCGGTATCTATTCGGCCGTCCGGCGCTATTCGCTGCAGGATTACGTGTTCACCACGCTGGGCTTTTTCGGCGTTGCGGTGCCCAATTTCCTGCTCGCGCTGGTGCTGATGTATGTCGCCTACGCCCATTTCGGACAGGCGGTGGGCGGGCTGTTTTCCCCGCAATATATCGAAGCGCCGTGGTCGATCGAGCGCGTGCTCGACCTTCTGGGCCATTTGTGGATTCCCATGGTGGTGCTGGGCACCGCGGGCACGGCGAGCGTGATCCGCACCATCCGCGCCAATCTGATCGACGAATTGCCCAAGCCCTATGTGATGGCGGCGCGCTCCAAGGGCATGGGGGAAACCCGGCTGCTGATGAAGTACCCGGTTCGCCAGGCGCTCAACCCCTTCGTTTCAGGCATGAACGACATCTTTGTCGACCTGGTTTCGGGCTCGACCATCGTCTCGATCGTTCTGGGCCTGCAGACCACCGGACCGCTGTTGCTCGATGCGCTCCAGACCCAGGACATGCACATGGCGGCGAGCTTTATCCTGATGCTTTCGGTGCTCGGAGTTATCGGAACATTGGTTTCGGACCTCCTGCTTGCCTGGCTCGATCCCCGCATTCGCTACGCCCAAGGATAAGAGACATGAGCACGCTTCCCTTCGGCCAGGACCGCGCCCTTCCCGATACCGCCACAAAAGCCGATATCGACGCCAGCAGCACGGCGATCGACCGCAGCGCCTATGAGGGCCAATGGGCGCTGATGTGGCGCAAGTTCTCACGCCACAAGCTCGGAGTGGCGGGCGGGATCGTGGTGATCCTGCTCTATGTCATAGCCGCGGCGCCGGACTTTTTTTCGCCCACCGGGCCCGAAGTCTATAACGCGCGATACACCTATGCTCCGCCCCAGCCGATCCACTTCCTGCTCGAGACCGAGGAGGGGGTTGTTTTCCGACCCCACGTCAAAGCCTACAATTCCGTGCTCGACTATGATTCCGGCCGCCGCGTCTTTGAAACCAGCGAGGATGAAATCCATGAGGTCGGGCTGTTCGTTTCGGGCGAGCCCTATCGCCTTTTCGGCCTCTTCCCGACCGATATCCACCTGTTCGGCACCGTCGAAAAAGACGCGCCGTTCTATCTGGTGGGTGCCGATCGGCTGGGACGCGATATCCTCTCCCGGACCATCCATGGCGCCCGCATCTCGATGACCATCGGGCTGATCGGGGTAGGGCTGAGCCTGTTTTTCGGCATCCTGATCGGCGGCATCTCCGGGTATTTCGGCGGGGTCACCGACAATATCATCCAGAGGCTGATCGAGTTCATCCAGTCGGTCCCCTCGATCCCGCTGTGGATCGGTCTGGCGGCGGCAATCCCGCTCGATACGCCTCCGCTGCAAGTCTATTTCATGATCACCATCATTCTTTCGGTCATCGGCTGGACGGGGCTGGCCCGCGTGGTGCGCGGGCGGTTTCTCTCGATGCGCGGGGACGATTTCGTCAAGGCGGCGCGGCTGGACGGAGCATCCACCTTCCGCATCCTGTTCCGCCATATGCTGCCCAGTTTCATGAGCCACATCATCGCGGTGGTGACCCTGGCCATCCCCTCGATGATCCTGGCCGAAACGGCGCTGAGCTATATCGGCATCGGTCTGCGCCAGCCCATCGTCAGCTGGGGCGTACTGCTCCAGGAAGCCCAGAATGTGCGCACCATTGCCGGTGCGCCCTGGCTCATGCTGCCCGGCGCCGCGGTGATCATCGCAGTGCTTTCGCTCAATTTCCTCGGTGACGGCCTGCGCGACGCCGCCGACCCCTACCAGAACTAGGCCCGTTCATGTCCGGCTCCAAACCCCTCATCGCCATCAACGATCTTTCGGTCGATTTTGCGCTGCACAAACACACGATCCGCGTTGTCGATAAAATTTCCCTCGACATTCCCCGCGGCAAGACGCTGTGCCTTGTCGGTGAAAGCGGCTGCGGCAAATCGGTGACCGCAAAGGCCCTGTTGCGGGTCGTCGAGCAGCCTGGCTTTATCACCTCGGGATCGATCGTTCTGAATGGGGAGACCGGACCCACGGACCTTGTGACGTTGGCCGAGAACGACAAGACGCTCCGCGCCATCCGGGGCGGCGAAATCGCCATGATTCATCAGGAACCGATGAGCTTTCTGTCGCCGCTTTATACGATCGGCAACCAGATCAGCGAAGGGCTGACGCTGCATCGCAAGATCGGCAAGGCCGAGGCTCGCCGGATCGGCATCGAAACGCTGCGCCAGGTCGGCATGCCAGATCCGGAGGAAAAATTCGACCGCTACACCTTTCAGCTTTCGGGCGGCCAGCGCCAGCGCGCCATGATCGCCATGGCTCTGGTAACCCGGCCCAAACTGCTGATTGCCGACGAGCCGACCACCGCGCTCGATGTCACCACTCAGGCCAATATCCTGGACCTTTTGCGCCGGTTGCAGGCCGAAAACGACATGTCGGTTCTCTTCATTACCCACGATCTCGGGGTGGTCGAGGAAATCGCCGATGAGGTGGCGGTAATGTATCTGGGCAGGATCGTCGAACAGGGGCCGGTCGATGAGGTCCTGGGCAATCCGCAGCATCCCTATACGCGCGGGCTTCTCAATTCGATGCCGCGGCTGGACAGCGACTATACTGCTCCGCTCAAGGCCATTCGCGGCATGGTGCCCACGCCTGCCAACCGCCCCGCCGGTTGCCCGTTCCATACCCGGTGCAACCAGGTGATCCCCGGCGTTTGCGATGCTGAAATGCCCCGGTACAGCCACGCCGGACCTTCCCACAGGGTCGCCTGTCATGCCTATGACGGCGCCGGGAACACGTTTACAGCCCGCGAGCCCGGCCCGGTCGAAAATGCCCCCGAAATCCCCGTGCAGGCCAAACCCGATGGCGCGCTGCCGCTCTTGACTGTCGAACACCTCTCGAAAGCCTTTCCGATCCGTGCGGGTTTTCTCGAACGCGTCGTGGGTCACGTTCGGGCGGTGGAAGATGTGAGCCTGACGATCGACAAGGGCGAGACTCTGGGGCTGGTCGGGGAAAGCGGGTGCGGAAAATCAACGCTGGCGCAGACGCTGATCGGCATTCATCGGGCCGATCACGGGACGGTGACGTTCCGGTCCGATGCCAATGCAGCGGCCATCGACGTCCTTTCAGCGCGCGGCGCCATCGCAGCCAAGATGCGCAGCGACATCCGCATGGTGTTTCAGGACCCGACCGGCTCACTCAATCCGCGGCTGCGGGTGCGCGACATCATCGCCGAGGTGCTCGAGGTCAATACCAAAATGACCCGCGCGGAAATGGACGCCAAAGTCGAAGCGCTGCTCTTGGAGGTGGGATTGAGCCCCGATTATGCGGGCCGCTATCCGCACGCGTTTTCCGGCGGCCAGCGCCAGCGCGTCGCAATTGCCCGGGCTCTTGCCTCCGACCCGCAATTGGTGATTGCCGATGAAGCTGTCTCGGCGCTCGATGTCTCGGTGCAGACCCAGATCATCAATCTCATGAAGCGCCTGCAGCGCCAGCACGGCCTGACCTATCTGTTTGTGTCGCACGATCTCGGCGTCATCGCCAACATTTCGGATCGTGTCGCCGTCATGTACGCTGGACGCATCGTTGAAATCGGCCGCACCGCCGAGATCTTTCAGTCGCCGCGCCATCCCTATACCGAGGCGTTGCTCGCTGCCATCCCCGGCAAGGCGCGGCGCGGGCTCGCGGCCGCGACCAGCCACATCGACGGCCACGCCCCTTCGGGCGGTGCCAGCCAGAGTGGCTGCGCATTTGCCAATCGCTGTCCCTATGCTGCGGAGGTTTGCCGCAAAGTGCTGCCGCAGCTCCGCCAGCACGGACAAGCACAACCCGTGGCCTGCCACAGGGCCGAAGAACTCGCCCTCACCTCGCCTGTCCGGGCCGCCTAAGTCGTCTCGCCCTTACCGAGTCTCGCCATCATGATCGCCCTTCTGGCGCCCGCGCTGCTGTTTTTTTCCAACGCGCTGATGCACATCACGCTGTTCACCCGCCTTCCCGAGATCTCCAGCGCCGCCGGGCTCGACAAGGCAGGTCTGGGCCTGGCGCTGCTCGCCCTTCCCATCGGAACGGTTCTGGCCCTGCCCATTGCCGGCCGGCTCAATGATCGGCTGGGCCCCCATGTCGCTGCACCCACCATGCTGTTGGTCAACACACTGATGATGCCGCTTTTTGCGCTGGTGCCCGGGCTGGCCATTGGCTTGCTGTTTGCCAGCTACAGCTTCGTTCGCACGATTCTGGAGGTCGCCCAGAACATGGTGGCGCTTGGCATCGAGCGTCGCACCGGCGTCTCGGTTCTTTCGCGCAGCCATGGCTTCTGGTCAGTGGGGCTGTTCGTCGGATCGCTCGCCGCGGGTATGCTGGCGGGGATCGGGGCGTCGCCATTGTGGCACCAGATCATCGCCAGCGCCGCCGTCATTTTCCTGATGATACTGTTTCGCGCCGTGGCGCCGCACGATTTCCCGGCGATACCCAAAGCTGGAAGCGGGCGGCTACCCTTTGCCATACCGGGCAGAGCCATTCTGCTGATCTTTGCCATGACGGTGGGTATCGGGCTGACCGAGGGGACCGTCTATGACTGGTCCATCTTTTACATGCAGGACGTGATCGGCGCGGACCCGTCAACCGCTGGCTACAGCTTTGCAGCCTTCACGATCGGCATGGGGGTCACCCGTATGCTGGGGGACAGTCTGCGTATGCGCTTTTCCGATGCAACGCTCGTCCGCGGCAATGTCGTGATGTGCGCTTGCGGCATCGCTGTCCTCCTCATGAGCCCGGGCCCCCAACAGGCGGGCGTTGCGCTTGCGATGCTCGGGGCCGGGGTAGCCTTGAATGCCCCGATCGGTGTTGCCGTTGTTTCCCGCCTTCCTGGCAGATCCACGGCAGAGAACATGGCGGCGCTCTCGATGGTGGCCCTCATCGTCACCTTCGGGATGCCGGCGCTTTTCGGGTTCGTCGCCGAAGCACTCGGTCTTCGCATCGTGTTTGCGGCCCTTCTGCCGATCCTTGCCGTTGGTTTTCTTCTCGCCCCAGTGGCGGGCCGCGGAGCCAAGGTGGTCAATGGTTCGGAAAGGGCGGCACTGCCCGAAATCTGAATCAATGAGCTGGAGTCTCGGCTACTCGAAGCGAAAACCCCGATGGATGCGAGCCGTCCCCCACGCCACGACGCATCAGTTCGTTGGTTGGCGGGGCTGGGGTCCAGGAACGTCAACGATCCGACCGATGGGCAAGACAGCGCGCCCGGAAGTCCGTGGTTTGCCGCCAACGCGGACAACAGGCCAACGTCTCATGGAAATTCTCCCACGGTCGTTGTGAGGGAAGCTTTGGTCGCGCAAGCTGCTAATGTCTGCTGCTAACGCAATCCTCTACGTCTTTGATTTTGCTAATTTAAAGGATTGGCTGGGGAACCTGGATTCGAACCAGGACTAACGGAGTCAGAGTCCGTGGGTCTACCGTTAACCTATTCCCCAGCAGAGGCGGGCGTGCCGCGCGTTTCGCTTCGGCGCGGGGCCGAAGGAAGTGGCGCTTGTTTAGCGGCACACGATGGCGATTTCAAGCCCGCAATTTCACTTCTTTGTCACAAGCGTCCGCACAAGGCGCCGGCGCGGTTTGAGGCCTCTAGTGGGTGACCGGAGCGCGCCAGGCGATGGCGCGGCTGGGGCTGTAGCAGCCCAGCGCGACCGTGTTGGAGTAATTGCCCGAGACGATCTGCACCTGGCCGTTGCCGCAATCGCCCACGACCACGCCGACGTGATTGGCCATGACCATGATCGATCCGACAGCGCCCGGATCGGCCTGTTCGCCGTAATTGGCGAAATCGCGCGCCTTGTTCGAACCCGTTGGCAAAAGGCCGGCCCGGGCCAGAACCGTATCGAGATAGCAGGCGCACCAGCGTCCGGGACACCCCGAGGGCCGCACGCTGCCCAGCTCGCTGAGCATGACGTTGATGACGGTCTGGGGATCACGGGCATTGGATGGGGTGGCGATGGCCGAAGCGGCGCACAGGGCAAGCAGGAGCGATAAGACAATACGCGTCACTTTAGATTTGTCCTTGGCTGGACCCGGCCAGCTATAGCCAGCGTATTGGCAGGGTCGGTCTGTGTTGTTGTCCAGTGGTCGGCAGACTATCCGTTGGCAAACGGATTGGCCGAAGCGGGATTATTGCCGCAAAGGGCAGGGACATTGCGCAGATGCGATGCGCGCGGCCGTGCTCAATTGCGGCCCCCTCCCGTAAGGCCGGCATAAACTGGAGTTTTGTGGCGATATCTGGGCAAGGCGGCGGGTGCGGCGGCCGATGTGGCAATCGTTGCGTTGCGGGCCATGATGGACTACCGTTGATCCGAAACTGAAATGATCTGCCTCGGGCGCCTTCCATTCGAGCCATTGCGGGCCTGTTGCCTGCCTTGCTCTCATCGGCGACCGGGCAGTACGGAGTAACCGAGTTGACCGATTCAAGTCGGTCCACCGCCCTGTCGGCGGCTCCTGCGTCTCTGCGCGAGCGCGCAAACGAGCCTGTCCGGCATGAACGCGAAGACGCCAAGGCGCAACCGAGCGCCAAACGTGCAGCGCGGTGGACGTCCCAACCCAAATCCGCAGGGCAGCGCAAAAAGCGCGCGCCCGCCTATGCGGCGCTGGATCTGGGAACCAACAATTGCCGCCTTCTGATCGCCCGCCCGACGGAAAACGGGTTTCGTGTGCTCGATGGTTTTTCGCGCATCGTTCGGCTGGGCGAGGGGCTGAGCCAGACCGGGCGGCTTTCGGAAGCCGCCATGGACCGCACGATCGAGGCGCTCAAGATCTGCAGGAACAAACTGGCCCAGCACGAGGGCGTAAGGGCGCGCATCATCGCCACCGAGGCCTGCCGCTCGGCCACCAATTCGGCGGCCTTTCTCGCCCGCGTCAAACGCGAGGTCGGGCTGACATTTGAAGTGGTGGACCGCAAGACCGAGGCCGAACTGGCCGTGACCGGCTGCGCCGATCTGATCGAAACAGATGCGCCGGGCGCCATCCTGTTCGATATCGGCGGCGGATCGTCCGAGTTGGCCTGGCTCGATTTCCGCGGCGGGCGCCCGCGCAATCAGGGCAAGACGTCAGCCTCCATTCGCTCCTGGCAATCCCTGCCGGTCGGTGTTGTCTCGATTGCCGAAAAATTCGGCGGCGTCGATGTGACGCCGGAGATTTTCGAGGCCATGGTGGGCCACGTGACCGACCAGCTCCGCCATTTCCGTGGCCGGGACAAGCTGCGCGGCATGCTGGCCAGCCATCCGGTGCATTTTCTGGGAACCTCGGGCACCGTCACCACGCTGGCCGGGCTCTATCTCGGGCTCGAACGCTACGAGCGCTCCAAGGTCGATGGCCTCTGGATGCATGCCGATGATGTTGACGCCACGATGCGTGTTCTTCTGGCCATGAGCTATGACAAGCGGACCAGCAATCCGTGCATCGGCAAGGAGCGCGCCGACCTGGTGATCCCCGGCTGCGCGATTTTCGAGGCCATTCGGCGCGAATGGCCATGCAAGCGCATAAGGGTGGCCGATCGTGGACTACGCGAGGGTATTTTGATTTCGATGATGTCTGAGGACCGCGTGTGGATGCGCGGCCGTCCCGGACGCAGGCGCAGGGGAGGCAGCAATGCCAAATAAGCCGACCGGCAAGGGCGCGGGGCGCCGCGGCGATCGCGACCTCAAGACCCGCGTCAAGACGGCGCGCAAGCGCACGACATCGTCCACGCTCTGGCTGCAACGCCAACTCAACGACCCCTACGTGGCGCGAGCCCGGGCCGAGGGCTGGCGGGCGCGCTCGGCGTACAAACTGCTCGAACTCGACGAGAAATACGGGCTGTTAAGGCCCGGCATGCGAGTGGTCGATCTGGGCGCGGCGCCCGGAGGCTGGTGCCAGGTCGCGGTCAAGGCGGTCAAATCCGATCCTGAAAACCCCACGGTTGTCGGCATCGACTATCTCGAAATGGATCCGGTGCCCGGGGCAGCGCTGCTGCAAAAGGATTTCACCGACGAAGACGCGCCCCAGGCGCTGTTCGATCTTCTGGGCGGACACAAGGCCGATATCGTCCTCTCGGACATGGCTGCCCCGACAACGGGCCATAAGCCGACCGACCATCTGCGGATCATCGCGCTGGTCGAAATCGCCGCCGACTACGCGCTCGACGTGCTCGCGCCCGGCGGCACGTTCGTGGCAAAGGTGTTTCAGGGCGGCACCGAGCATGAGCTTCTGGCCATGCTCAAGCGCAATTTTGCGACCACCTTCCACGCCAAACCGCCATCGAGCCGTTCGGAATCGGCGGAAACCTATCTCGTGGCGCGGGGGTTCAAGGGCAGCCGGCAGGATTGAAAGGGCGCTCTAGTACATTTCAGCGCTTCTTTGAATCGCTTCAATTGCTCTAGGTCTTTGTTTTGTCGCGTGTCCGAACCGATAAAGTGGCATCCACTTTATCTGGACACGCTCTAAAAGCGCGGCGAGCGGCCCTGATATCCGTGCTGTTCGGTCTTTTCGAGCGCCGCCTGGCGTTGGGCCGCGGTGCGTTGGCCGGATATGTCGCTGCCCGCCTCTTTTTCCAATCGCAGGAAGGGAATGACGGCGAGAAACGACACGGCGGCAATCACAAAGAAGGCCGTGTGAAAGTCATCAACCCCCAGCGGCTGGCCACGCATCTGGCTGGAAAACTCCAGAACGCCGCCAGCCATGGCGACGGCGAGCGCTGTGGCTATGGGGCGCATGACGGAGTGAATGGCCGTGGCGGGGCCTGCCTCTTCTTCGTCGATATCGGCAAATGCCAAGGCATTCTGGCCGGTAAAATACAGTGAGCGGATGAGGCCGACGAGAAAGATCACCACCATCATGACGACGATCGGGGTCTGGGGCACGAAGGTGCCCTTAATGGCCAGCCCGAGAGACGAAAAGACGCCGGCTGCCATCAGCGCGGTGCGGAAACCGATGCGCTGGTAGATGGGTTTGGCAACAAACTTCATGCAGAGCGCGCCGAGCGCTCCCACAAAGGTAATCATCCCCGATTCGAACGGGGTATAGCCGAACCCGACCTGCAGCATGAGCGGCAAGAGAAACGGCGTGGCGCCAGCGCCGATCAGAAAGAGCGTCGTGCCGAACACGACGGCGCGGTAGGAGGGGTGCTGGAACAGCCTTGGGTCGAGAAGAGGGTGCTCGATGCGCAATGCGTAGGGCACATAGATGACGGCCGCGGCAAGGCCGATGGTCGTGGAGACGACAGCGACCCAGAACGGAAGCACGGGCATTGAAAGCAGCGACAGCCCGAATACGATCCCTGAAAAAGCGATTGCCGTGAGGAAGAATCCCGGAAAATCCATTGGGCGTAGCGTGGCCGATTCCACCTCGGGCAGGTATTTGGTGATCAGAACGACGCCGAGCAGTCCGATCGGCACGTTGATGATGAAAATCCAGTGCCACGACAGGAACGTGGTGAGAAAACCACCGATCGGCGGACCCAGCGTCGGGCCGATCAACGCGGGAATGGTCAGCCACGCCATCGCATTGACCAGATCCCTGCGCTCGGTGGTGCGCAGCAGGATGAGCCGGGCCAGCGGGCTCATCATCGCCCCGCCCATGCCCTTGAGAAAGCGCGCCATGACAAATTCATGCAGCGAGCCCGAGAAGGCGCATGCGATCGAGCCGAGGATGAACACAAGAATCGCTGCGCGAAAGACCGACTTGGCGCCGAACTTGTCGGCCAGCCACGCGCTGATCGGGATGAAGATGGCCAGAGCCACGAAATAGGCGGTGAACGCCAGTTTCAGCGCCACCGGCGTCGTACCGATATCGGCGGCGATCGCCGGCAGCGAGGTGGCAATGACTGTCGCGTCCATGTTTTCCATGAACAGGGCGACCGCCAGAATAAGGGGGATGAGGCGGGACAATAAACCGAACCGGAATGGATAGTCTTGTTGTTGGGCGTATCATTGCTGTTTAGGCGCGGCCTGACAATGCGCCGACAGGATAATTTCCACCCTGCGAACCTTTCACCCACCCAACGCGTTGACGCATCGGGTTTCACCGATCGGGCAACATGATGTCTCAACGCCGCTTCCATCTGGTTCTTAACGTCAATTCCGGCACCGTGCAGGCGCTGGGGGTGACGTCGGACACCCTTAAGGCAATGTTTGCCGCGCACGGGCTGGAGGTGACCATTGATGCAGACCCCCATACCCCACTGTCCGATCGCATCCGCAACGCGGTCGACAGCGACGCAGACACAATCATTGCCGCCGGGGGTGATGGCACGGTGACGGCCCTTGCGACCGCAATCATCCATTCCGACAAGAATCTTGCCATCCTGCCGCTCGGCACCGCCAATTTGCTGGCGCGCGACCTGGGCATGCCTCTCGATCTCGATGAAGCCATCGGGGCACTGCGTGACATGGAACCGCTCGCCATCGACGTCTCCGAGGTAAATGGGACCATCTTTCTGCACAAGGCGGTTATCGGGGTAATTCCCGAACTGGCTGCCGGCCGGGAATATATCCGGGGGCAAGGCTTTAGCGCCAAGATCGGCTTTATCCGTTATTTCTTCCGCCGCATTTCACGTGCCCGCCGTTTGGCGTTGGAAATCACGACGGGCGAGGGCAGGTCGCGGATCGAACGGGTACAGGCCATCGCAGTGGCGTCCAATGCCTATGATGAAGGGTTGGGCCGATTTTTCCATCGCGACAAGCTCGATACTGGGCTTTTGACCATATACGTGCTGCGTCATCTGCGGGCCGGAGACGTGTTCAGGCTCGCGACCGGCATGCTGGCCGGTCATTGGCGCGATTATGACGCGCTCGATATATCGACGGCGCGTTCTGTTACAATTCGATCCAAGAAACCCAGGCTTCAGCTTATGATAGATGGTGAAGTCCAATCCATGGAGGCGCCCTTGCGGTTCAAGATCTATCCCCGCGCCCTCTCGGTTCTGGCCCCGCTCCAGGCGGTCAAGAAAGAGATCGCCGATGAGCAGTCGGAAACAACAGGAGCACAGGGGCAGCCGGCCTGATGCGACTTGTCCACCTCTCCGACCTTCATTTCGGCCGTCACGACGATAACGTCGTGGCCTCGCTCGCTGCCGAAATCGCGTTTCAGAACCCCGATCTGATCGTAGTTTCCGGTGATTTCACCCAGATCGGCAGCGCCAGCGAGTTTGTCCGGGCGCGCGACTTTCTCGATAAATTGCCGGCGCCATTCATAGCCGTCCCCGGCAATCATGACGTGCCCGAACGCAATCTCATCAAGCGCTTCATCAATCCCTACGGGCACTATCGCAGGCACATCAGCGCCGAGCTTGAACCGTTTCTGCATGATGACGGGGTTGCGCTGGCTGGGCTGAAGACGTCCCGGCGCGCCAATCTGCATTCTCTCAACTGGTCTGACGGCGCGATCAGCAAGGATCAGCTCGAGCGACTGGAGAGCCGGTTTGCGCAAGTGCCGTCCGACACGGTCAAGGTCGTGATCGCCCACCACCCGCTGCTTCATCCCGAACAGCCCATGGCCCGGCACCAGAACCGCGTGCGCCGCGCCGACAAGGCGCTCAAGGTTTTCTCGCGGATAGGGGTGCGGCTGGTGCTCTCGGGGCATTTCCACATGTCCTATGTCCGCCGCCACGCCCATGCGGGAGAGGTGCGCAAGGCAGTGCCCACAGGGCCGCGCGAGAGCAGCGAGGGCCATATCCTTGTTGCACAGGCGGCGTCCACCACCTCGACCCGGCTGCGGGGCGAACCCAATGCCTATAATCTCATCGATATCGAGGGACACGAGATCACCATCAACGTCCGCGAATGGCTGGGCGAAGGCTGGACAACACGTGAGAAGGCGCAGGAAGCGGCCTGATGCGGATGGCCGATCATCAAGGATCGAGGCTGTCGCCGGCATGGCCGGAGCGCCACACCGCGGCACTTTTTGTTCAAATGCGGTCCGTCCGGTCGGGGGAAACGCCTTAAAAGAGCTTTTATCGCGTTGACAACTGCCGGTGTTCCCCGTTTATCGGGCAGCATTCACAATCATTCCGAGAGGCTGCATGCGGCTCGTTTTTGTAATCCCCGCCTACAATGAAGAGGCAATGATCGGTCAGTGCCTTGAAGCGGTGATGGCTGAAATCAAGCGCAGCGGGCACCCTGCAGACGTGATTGTGGTCGACAATGCCTCGACCGACAGGACCGGCGAAATCGCAGCGAGCTATCCCGGTGTGCGGGTGGTCAAGGAAACCAACAAAGGCCTGGTTCATGCCCGCCACGCCGGCTTCGTGGCGTCCGAGGGCTATGATCTTGTCGCCAATATCGATGCCGATACCATGGTGCCCGAAGGCTGGCTGACCACGGTTTTTGACGAATTCGACAAACATCCTGAACTCGTCTGCGTGTCCGGTCCCTATCACTACTACGACCTCAATCGCCGGCAATTGGCGCTGGTTGAGGTGTTCTACGCCTTTACCTATTTCACCTATATCCTGAGCCGGTTCATCCTGCGCGTCGGCTCGGTGATCCACGGTGGCAATTTTGTCTTCCGCCGCGAGGCGTGGGAGCAGACCGGCGGCTATGACCGCTCGATTGCCTTTTACGGCGAGGATACCGACGTCGCCGTGCGGCTGTCCAAGATCGGTCCGGTCAAATGGACCCACAAGCTGCGCATGAACACCTCGGGCCGCCGGATCGAGAAGGAAGGCATCATCCACACCGGTCTGGTCTATGCCAAGAACTTCTTCTCCATGACCTTCCGTGGCAAGCCGGCAACCGTCGACTATCGCGATATTCGCGAATAGGGCGCACCAGAAAAATCTGTACCCGTGTGTCGGGATCGGCGATGCTGATCCGTCTTAATGCTGTGGGGGCGAAAAATGCCCCGCCGGTACATTTGAGGACGACACAATGACCAAGATGATTTTCGTGAACCTGCCCGTGCGCGATCTTGCTGCCGCCACCCGCTTTTACGAGGCGATCGGCTGCACAAAGAACGCCGATTTTTCCAGCGACGACGCCTCCTCGATGATGTGGTCGGATGCGATCACCTTCATGTTGCTCACGCACGAGTATTTCTCCACATTCACCACCAAGCCGATCGCCGATGCCCATGCGGCGGCCGGCGCATTGATCGCGCTGTCCTGCGACAGTCGTGAAGCGGTGGATGCGATCACCGAGGCGGCCGGAAAGGCGGGCGGCAAACCCGATGTCCGCGAACCACAGGACCTGGGCTTCATGTACGGTCGTGCGTTCGAAGACCCCGATGGCAACATCTTCGAGCCGGTCTGGATGAACATGGAAGGCGCAGCAAACGCGGGATGAGGAGCAGCCATCGTGACCGACGCCGTTGAAATAAGCTGCACTTGCGGCCAGGTAGGCCTGGCCCTTGAGCGTGCCCCGATCATCAGCACCGAATGCCACTGCACCAGTTGCCGCACAGCGGGCGACGCCCTTCAAGCGCTGCCACTCGCCCGGCCGATGCTGAACCCGAGCGGAGGGACACATTTCGTTATCTATCGCAAGGATCGGGTCGCCTTCAGCAGGGGGCTCGATCTGCTGACCGCCTACCGGCTCAAACCTGATTCCCCGACACGCCGAGTCATTGCTTCGTGCTGCAACACCCCGGTGTTCCTCGAATTTCAGCACGGGCATTGGCTAAGCCTTTACAGCAGTCTTTGGCTTGAGGGGACCCTGCCGCCGCCCGAGATTCGGACTGTGGTTTCCGATCGCCAGGGATTGCCCGAGCTGGACGGAAACGTCCCGGCAAGTTGGCGTCACACAGCGGGATTTTACGCGCGGCTTCTCGGCGCTTGGATCGCCATGGGATTCAAAACGCCCGAAATTGCGCTCTCGCGGCCCGAGGAAACGATTATGGGCGCCGCCGCATAGCGCTCGCCAATCGGGAGGCGGCGAGTGGCAAAGCCGCTACGCCTCCTTCAGTTCCCCCAGGATTGTCGGGATCAGTTCGCTGACGGTGGGGTGAATGTGCATGGTGTTCTTCAGATCGGTATAGGCCATGCCAGACTGAATGGCATCGATGAGCACATGAATGGCCTCATCGCCGCCAACGCCGAAAATCGCGCCCCCGATTATCCTGCTGGTGTCGGCATCGACGACCACCTTCATATAGCCGGCGCTTTCTCCCTTTTCCTTGGCGCGCGATACCCGCGTCATGGGGCGCTTGCCGACCAGCACCCGGTGGTCGCGCTTTTTGGCCTCGGTCACTGTCATCCCTGCGCGTCCCAGAGGCGGGTCGGTATATAGCGCATAAGCATCGGTCCGCGCCTCGACCGAGCGATCCGCGCCCTCGAGATTATCCGAGACGATCTCGTAATCATTATAGGCCGTGTGCGTGAAGGCGCCCCGTCCGTTGCAATCGCCCACGGCCCAGACGCCTTTCACCGATGTTTCAAGGCGTTCGTTGGTGAGAATGTGGCCGCGGTCATCTGTGGCAATGCCCGTTGCTTCGAGGCCGAGATCGTCGGTATTGGGTTGGCGCCCGATGGCAACAAGCACGTGCGAGCCGGTGATCGCCGGAGCGCCTTCCGAACAATCGACTTTGACCACCGGCCCGTGCTCGGATCGCGAAAAGGCTATGCAATCGGCATTGAGTCTTATGTCGATCCCTTCACCGGCCAGAATCTCGGTGGCAGTCTGCGAGGCGTCTTCATCCTCGCGTTTGAGCAACCGATCGCCACGCTCGACGATTGTGACCTTGCTGCCGAACCGGGCAAACATCTGGGCAAATTCCAGCCCGATATAGCCTCCGCCGACAACAACGAGATGGCGTGGGACGTCCGTCAATTCCAGGATGCTGCTGTTGGTGAGAATCTCGATCTCGTCGATCCCCGGATAATCGGGAATAACGGCTCGCCCGCCGACATTGAGGAAAATACGCGGCGCCTCGAGCGTGCGGCCGTCGACCGTGATTGTATGGTCGGCAATAAAGCGCGCATGGCCTTCAATCAGCGTAAGATTATCGGTTCCGGTCAGCCAGTCGTGCAGGCCCGAACGGGAGGCTTCGACAATCCCGTCCTTGCGGCTTTTTACGGCCGCCATATCAACGCCTACGGGGCCGCCAAGCGTGACGCCATAGTCTGCCGCCCTGCCGGCCATATGGGCGACGTAAGCGCTCGCGACCATGGTCTTGGTCGGTGTGCAGCCAGTGTTGACGCACGTGCCGCCCAGGAGCTTGCGCTCGATCAGCGCGACCTTGTTGCCTTGTCCCGCCAGCCGGGCGGCAAGCGAGGGGCCGGCCTGGCCCGCGCCGACAACGATTGCGTCGAACTGTTCAGTCATGCCGCCAGCCGACCGGCTCGCGTGGAGGACAACAAATCATGGTGGTCCTTTGGTTCGACCGGCACTCTAACACCTGTTGGGGGCAGGAATCGAGATCAGCTTGCATCACCACTTCCCAAACTCCTGACTCGGTGTTAATGACCCTCGCCAACCCAAAGCCGGTGTGAGTCTGACTCCTGCACCGGCCAAGCGGACAATGCGGGCACGGCGGATCGGTCATAAAGCCGACGGCGTGGCACGCTAAACCATCGACATTCATCTGTTCCATGATGAAGGGCACGAAAGGGGCTGGCCTTGGCGAAGATTATTTCCTCTATCACCGGTGATTCCGCACTGACATTTGACGACGTGCTGCTCCAGCCCGCCCGTTCGGACGTGCTGCCGACCGACGTCGACATCAAGAGCTATGTCACAAAGGATATCGCGCTCAACCTGCCGATCCTGTCCTCGGCCATGGACACGGTGACCGAAGCCAACATGGCCATTGCCATGGCGCAGGCCGGTGGGATGGGCGTCATTCACCGCAACCTCACCCCCGAGCAGCAGGCCGAACAGGTCAAGCAGGTCAAACACTTTGAATCCGGCATGGTGGTCAACCCCATCACCATAGGCCCGGACGCTACGCTGGCCGACGCCTATGCGCTGATGGACCGTTACAAGATTTCGGGTATCCCCGTGGTCGCCAATGGCGGCACCGGGGGGCGCAACAATGGCAAGCTGGTGGGCATCCTCACCAACCGCGACGTGCGCTTCGCCTCCAACGACCGCCACAAGATTTCCGACCTGATGACCCGCGATCAGCTCATCACGGTGCGCGAAGGCGTCAGCCAGGAGGAGGCCAAGCGGCTGCTCCATCAGCACCGGATTGAAAAGCTGCTGGTGGTCGATGAGCACAACAACTGCATCGGGCTCATTACCGTCAAGGATATGGAAAAGGCCCAGCTTCACCCTTCGGCCATCAAGGATGCGCAGGGCCGCCTGCGGGTCGCCGCTGCGTCCACGACCGGCGATCAGGGTTTCGAGCGCTCCATGGCGCTGATCGAAGCGGGGGTCGATCTGCTGGTCATCGATACCGCTCACGGCCATTCGGTGCGCGTCGCCGAGGCTGTCGAGCGCGTCAAGCGCGAATCCAATTCCACCCGCATCGTCGCCGGCAATGTCGCGACGGCGGAGGCGACCAAGGCCCTGATCGACGCCGGTGCGGATTCGATCAAGGTCGGTATCGGGCCGGGCTCGATCTGTACAACCCGCATTGTCGCCGGCGTTGGCGTGCCCCAGCTTGCCGCGGTCATGGGGTGTGCCGAAGAGGCCGACAAGCAGGGCATCCCGGTGATTGCCGATGGCGGCATCAAGTTCTCGGGCGATCTGGCCAAGGCACTGGCCGGTGGCGCATCGGTCGCCATGGTCGGCTCGCTGCTTGCCGGAACCGATGAAAGCCCCGGCGAAGTCTATCTCTATCAGGGGCGTTCTTATAAATCCTATCGCGGCATGGGCTCGGTCGGCGCCATGGCGCGCGGCTCGGCGGATCGTTATTTCCAGCAGGAAGTCAGCGATCAGATGAAGCTGGTGCCCGAGGGGATCGAAGGCGCTGTGCCCTACAAAGGCCAGGCCGGTGCGGTGCTGCACCAGCTGGCCGGCGGGCTGCGGGCGGCGATGGGCTATACCGGCGCCAAGGATCTCGAAACTTTCCGGCGCGAGGCCACGTTCGTCAAGATAAGCTCCGCGGCATTGGGCGAAAGCCACGTCCATGACGTGACCATCACCCGCGAGAGCCCCAACTATCGCGGAAAGTAACTCCATGAGTCTCGCTACCCTGCTGATCCTGCTTGCGCTTTGGACGCAGGGTGCGCTGACCCTGGCACTGCTTGTCATCCTGGGCCGGCGACGCCTGCCGCTGGTCATGGAGAAAAAGATCGCGGTGCGCGATATCGCGCTCGACACCGGGCCCTGGCCCGAAGACGCCCAGAAGGCGTCGAATGCCTTTGACAACCAGTTCCAGCTTCCGGTGCTGTTTGCTATCGGCATCGCGATTGCGATCTATCTCGGCGCGGGCTGGCCGGAAGCGGTGTTGGCCTGGGTGTTTGTGTTGTCGCGCATCGTTCACGCGGCAATCCACGTCACCACCAATCACGTCTATAGGCGCTTTTCCGCTTATGTCGTGGGCTTTGGTGTTCTCACTGCACTCTGGATTGCGATCCTTGTGCGTCTCGTCCTCGTATTTCAAACGGTCTGACCTATGGCTCTGGCAACGCGTATCGACACCATTTTCGTTCCCGCCCTGGATACCGACAGTGCCGCCAAATGGTACGCCCGCATGTTTTCAATGACCGAGATATTTCGCTCGGGCGGCTATATCGGCCTGCGGTTCGATGAGGGTGAAGCAAAGGCAACAGCTTTGACGCTGATTCCGGCCGATACGATCAGCAACACTTATGTCGCTTTCAATCTGTTCAGCCCCGATCCGGAGGCGCTCCGAAACGCGCTCATTGCCGATGGCCGGGAGGTGACCGAAATCCATGACGTCCCGTCCATGCGCTGGTTCGATTTTGTCGATATCTCCGGCGTTCGCGTCAATGTCTGTTCGTTTGGCGAGGCAAACTGATGCGCCTTCCCGGACGAATGGCAGCGGCCATCGAAGTGCTGGCCGATATGGAAGCGCGCAAGCGCCCGGCGTCCGAAGCCCTCAAGGGCTGGGCGCTCGACCACCGTTTCGCCGGGGCGGGCGATCGTGCCGCCATCGGCAATCTGGTTTACGACGCGCTGCGCAAGCGGGCCAGCCATGCCTGGCGCATGGGTGAGGATACGCCCCGCGCCCTGGTCCTCTCTGTTGCGGTCAACGACTGGAATCAAGACATTAACGCCCTCAATCAGGACTTCAGCACCGACAGGTTCGCGCCGGAATCAATTTCCGAGGCCGAGGCGCTAAAGCTTTCTTCCGATTCAGCTTTTGACGATGCGCCCGACCATGTGAAGGCCGATGTGCCTGAATGGCTGGCCGGGCCGCTCGAGCGCAATTTTGGTGCCGATTGGATCGAACAGGGCAGGGGGATGACGACGCGCCCGCCGCTCGACATGCGCGTCAACCGCCTCAAAGCCGACCGGGCCCGTGTGGAAAAATCCCTTTCCCGCTTCGCGCCGCAACCAACAGCTATCGCCCCTGATGGGCTGCGCCTGCCGTCCGGCCCCAACGATGCCCGCACCGCCAATGTGCAGGCCGACGAGGGCTATCAGAAGGGCTGGTTCGAGATTCAGGACGAGGGCAGCCAGATTGTGGCGCTGCTGGCCGGCGCGCAAATGGGCGAGCAGGTGCTTGATCTGTGCGCCGGGGCAGGGGGCAAGACCCTGGCTCTGGCTGCCGCCATGGGCAATACCGGGCAGATTTTCGCTTATGACACGCAGCGGACGCGACTCGCCCCGATCCATGAGCGCTTGAAGCGCAATGGCGTGCGCAACGCACAGGTTCGCAACCCCGATGACGGAGCGCTGGACGACCTTGTCGGCAAGATGGACCGTGTGGTGATCGACGCACCATGTACCGGCACGGGCACGTGGCGCCGCCGTCCGGACACCAAATGGAAACTCACCCCCGCCCAGCTCGAAGCGCGTTTGGCCGATCAGGTTCAGGTGCTCGATGAAGCGGTCCGGTTTTTAAAGCCGGGCGGCCAATTGGTCTATATCACCTGCTCGATCCTGCCCGAGGAGAATGACGACCAGATCAAGGCGTTTCTTGAGCGCCACGAAGGCTTTACGCTGGTTTCGCTGCCCGAGCGTTGGGATGCGCTTTTCCCCGGCGCCCCGAAACCTTTGAGCACGAACGGAAATACGATTACACTCACGCCTGCCGCAACCGATACCGACGGCTTTTTCTGCGCGGTGCTGACGAGGGGATAGGGCCATGGCAAGCCGTTGGATCGCGATTGTCTTCGGATCCGCGCTGCTGCTCGCCGTTGCCGCCATAATCGGAATTGCGGCCCTTTTCACGATTGCCGGGCCCGGCAATGACATCCGCTACGATTTCGTTTCGCCGTCTGGCCGCGTCGATCTGTATCTGATCGAGACATGCGAGCGAGAAGGGTGCACCCATCAGGCCGTGATCGAAAGGCCGGGGCTCGAAGGCGAACCGATACAGGTTCGCTGCGGCCTGGATATCGAGGCGTTGGACCCTGTTTTCGTGTCCCTCGATATCCAATGGGTATCCGACGAGAGTGGTGTGCTCATCGCCTTTGCCGGCGCCGGCGGCGCGGAACGCTCGATTTCCATCGACTTTGACCGCGACTGCAACGCATGAACGTCCAAAGTTTAAGGGCTGGGTGAACCAAAATCGGATGGATCGCGTTAAAACGGGCATGACCCAAGCATCTTACAATATCGACATCAGGCAGCCACGCACACTTGTTTGGCTTGCGGTATTCTTGATCGCAGTCATCGGCACTGGCGCCTTGATCGGGACGCAGACCGCTCCCGGCGCCTGGTATGCCGGGCTTGAAAAGCCCCCCTTCAATCCACCCAACTGGGTCTTCGGACCGGTCTGGTTCATCCTTTACGTAATGATTGCCATTGCCGGCTGGCGAACTTTCATTGCAGCACCGGCCAGTGTCGCCATGGCACTATGGGCGGGCCAGATGGTGCTCAATTGGGTCTGGTCACCAGCGTTTTTTGCCGCCGAAAATCTGTGGCTTGCAATGATTATCATCGTTCCGATGCTGGCCGCCATCCTTGCCTTTATTGTTAACGTATGGCCCCGGGACAGGGTGTCGGCCGTGCTGTTTGTGCCTTATGCGGCGTGGGTGAGCTTCGCTACTGTTTTGAACTTGTCCCTGCTGGTGCTTAATACGTAAGTACTTTTCCTTCGAGTAAAGTGTATAGAAGGTAGAGTATTGCCTAAAATTTGATTCAAAAGCGCCCTCCGAGCTTATGAATACTCAAATTTGATATCGGCATCCTCAAAGGATGCTACATGAAAGCCAAACATTATTTCTGGTTGAGAAGGCGGTCAGATCTATTGAATCTGGCGTCGACGATGGAGCGGTTGAGTACGTTCGCGGGATCGCAAATCAGCTCAACATCTCCCATCATCACCTTCATCGGACCTTCGCTGCAGCGGTCGGGGCGCCGCCGGGGGCCTCCGCCGGTTGGTGAGCATGCATGCGGCGGCCCTGCGGCTGCAATGGTCCCATGAACCGATCGGTCGTATCGGGTATGCGGTGGGCTATGCCAGCCAGGCGGCGTTCACACGCGTCTTTGATCGATTTTTCGGCACCCTGCCGGGACGCTACAGAACGGCCTATGGGCGGGCGCGAACGACCGTCCCGCCCGTAGAAAGTGCGACCTTCGTCAGGGTGCATGACGGCATCCCGCTGTTGTTGCTGGCCAAGCGCTATCGGGGGCACCCCACAGACATCGATGGCTTCTGGGACGATTTCCTGCAACGCTATCGCGCCGTGATCGGCCAGTATTCGCGGCCGTTGCGGCGGGTTGGATTGATCTATAACGACTGGCGCGCCGATCCGGACAATCTCGTGCGCTATGATTGCTGCGTCGTGGTTGAGCCCAGAGATTCGGTTGATTTGCGCAACCCGCCCCCAGGTTTGCACGCGGTGCTAAGTCGCGAGCGCGAATATGCCGGGTATTGCTTTCCGTCTGGGACCTTTGACCGCCAAAGGGCCTATGCCGAGATTGGAGACAGCTTGTTTTTCCGGCGCTCCCTGGCAGTCACCGAAGATCCCGTAATGGAACTCCACGACGAGGCCCGGCCTGGGGAAACAACGCTGCTCTATGCCGTTGAGTAACGGGCATCACACTAACGTCAGTTAAAAATATCGGTCCCATATCAACCTTGAGCAAACGCCCTCTTCAAGGTTGAGCATCTTGGGCGGATGCTACCTGGATTCGAAACCCAAGTTCTGGTCGAAAGGGCTGTCAGATCGATAGAATCTGGCATCGACGACGGCGCTGTCGAATATATTCGCGCCATCGCGCGCCAACTCGACATTTCCCATCACCACCTTCATCGCACATTTGCCGTCGCTGTCGGCGAGCCCCCCGGAGCATACCGCCGACGGGTGAGCATGCATGCGGCGGCCCTGCGGCTGCAATGGTCCCATGAACCGATCGGCCGCATCGGGTACGCTGTGGGCTATGCCAGTCAGGCTGCCTTCACACGAGTTTTCGACCGCTTTTTCGGGATTCTGCCGGGGCGTTACCGAACACGATACGGACAGGCGCGCCTGTCGGTGCCTCCCATTGAACGCGCTCAGTTCATTCAGGTGGATGATGGCAGGCCGTTGTTGCTGCTCGCCAAGCGGTATCGCGGGTACACCGAAGATATCGACGATTTCTGGCGAGATTTTTTCACCCGATTTGGAAGTGCCATAGATCGCTATTCGACGCCATTGAGGCGCGTTGGCCTGATCTATAATGACTGGCGGGCCGATCCCGATAACCTTGTGCGCTATGATTGCTGCGTCGTCGTCGGCAACACCGATGCCGTGGACATAAACAATCCGCCCGAAGGCCTGCATCTGGTGCTCAGTCGGGAGCGCCAATATGCCGGATACCGTTTTCCAGCCCAATCCTATGAACGCCGGCAGGCCTATGTCGATGTGGGGGACAGTCTGTTTTTCCGCCGTTCGCTCGCGGTGACCGAAGATCCGGCAATGGAATTGTATGATGAAGTGGGAAGCGGAGAAACGACGCTGCTATATGCAGTTGAGTAGGGTTAAACCCATATTAAAATCAGGTAAAAATTGCCGCCCATATCAACTGCGAGCAAACGTCAAGTTTGATCCTGCGCCATAGTCGACTCGCGCAATTACTTCTCCCCCTTTTTGGTTTGGGGGCAATTTGGAGGCGACTATGAAAAAGTTTCTAGCGACGGCGTCAATCGCCGTTCTCCTGTCTTTCGGTGTGACGCAAGGGGCTCAGGCCCAGCTTGGTGGTCTCCTTGATATCGACACTGACGACGGACTCGAGATCAATCTTCTCGACGATACGGCCAAAGTAAGGCTTGGCGGCGGAGATAACGACGTTCTGGACGTCAAGGTGCTCGACGACGGTGATGGCGGCTCGCTTGCCAATGCCAATGTCGGCGCCGGTGGCGACAGGCTTCTCGATGCGGACGTCGGCCTGCTTGATGACACCGTGACTGCCGATGTGAACGTCGGCGGCGACGACATCCTCGATGTAGATGTTGGTATCGGCAACGGCGGAAACGGTGGCAACGGCGGTAATGGTGGCAACGGCGGCAATGGTGGGAACGGCGGCAATGGCGGCGTGAACGGCGGCGGCAATGGCGGTGTCAACGGCGGCGGTGGTTCCGGTGGCACACAATTCGCCAGTTCGGACCCTTCCTGCATGGGCGTCGATCCCAACACCCTGATCCAGATGTTCGAACAGTCGACACTGTCGGGCTGGGAAAACGCAAGCAATATCCAGATACAGGCGCTGCGCGTCTGCCCCGATATCCGCGAGTATATGGCCAACTACTTTGCGGCCAGCGGCAAATACAGTCAGCTGCAGGGCCTCGTGCGGTCCGATCCGCTGGTTGCAGCCTCTCTGAGCCGCTCGAACTACGATGCGGGTCGGGTGCTTGGCGTGACCCGGCAGTCGTCCAGCCTGACGGTCTTCGTCTTCTAGGCGGCTCTAACGATCAAGAGGCCACTCGTTGACGAGAGAATCCGCGCATTTCCCCCAAATGCGCGGATTTTCGTTGTCTGGAATTCGATTAAGCAGCCGAACAGCCCAAAAATGAACCACCCCGGATGCGAGGGACATCCGGGGTGGCTGCAAAAGGCCTGAGGGCATGGGACCGCAACTGGCCTTTTGACCGGGATTGCGCGGAGTGGGACGCTTTGGGGGACCGCGCTCAGCCCGTTTTCTCGACGAGGCACATTGGAATGCTCGCGTGCCTGCCACTTGCCCTAACAACGCCAAAGCGCGCGCTGGGTTGCAAAAGGGGTTGCATTATTTGCGTCCATCGGGATTGTCGCGTTTCAGGCCGTTCTCCCCATTGCCTGACCGCTCGATTCCAATTAAAGGCTCGCCATGCAGAACGACGCGCCCACAGATACCATCCTCATTGTCGATTTCGGTTCACAGGTCACCCAGCTCATCGCGCGCCGGGTCCGTGAAACCGGGGTCTATTGCGAAATCCACCCGTTCAGTACGGCGGCCGACAGGCTCGACGCGCTCCAGCCCAAGGGCATAATCCTTTCGGGCGGCCCGGCCAGCGTCATCGAGGACGGTTCGCCCCAGGTCGATCACAAGCTCCTCGATTATGGCGTGCCGGTGCTTGGCATCTGCTATGGCCAGCAGGCCATGTGCGTGGCGCTTGGCGGTGTCGTGGAACCCGGCTATGTGCGAGAGTTCGGCCGCGCCGAAGTGCGCATCGAAAAGGATTGCTCGCTCTATGACGGCGTTTGGGAGCTCGATCACTCCTATCAGGTTTGGATGAGCCACGGCGACAAGGTTTCCGAAATCCCCGAGGGCTTCGAGGTCGTCGGCACCTCTCCCGGCGCGCCTTTTGCGATGATCGCCAATGAGGAGCGCAAATTCTTCGGCGTCCAGTTTCATCCCGAGGTCTATCACACCCCCGACGGCGCCAGGCTCTACGCCAATTTCGTGCATCACATTTGCGGCTGCGACGCCAATTGGACCATGGCGGCCTATCGCGAACAGGCCGTTGCCGCCATCCGCGAGCAGGTGGGCGACAAGAAGGTCATCTGCGGCCTTTCAGGCGGCGTGGACTCCTCGGTAGCCGCCATCCTGATCCATGAGGCTATTGGCGACCAGTTGACCTGCATTTTCGTCGACCACGGTCTGTTGCGCAAGAACGAGGCCGATGAAGTGGTCTCGATGTTCAGGCATCAGTACAATATCCCGCTCGTCCACGTTGATGCCTCGAAAGAATTCATCGGGGAGCTCGAAGGCGTCGTTGAGCCCGAGGCCAAGCGCAAGATCATCGGTCGGCTGTTCATCGAGACGTTCGAAAAGGAAGCCCACAAGATCGGCGGCGTAGAGTTTCTCGCCCAGGGCACGCTCTATCCGGATGTCATTGAATCCGTTTCGTTTACCGGCGGCCCCTCGGTCACCATCAAGAGCCATCACAATGTTGGCGGGTTGCCCGAGCGCATGAACATGAAGCTCGTTGAACCCCTTCGCGAGCTTTTCAAGGACGAAGTGCGCAAACTGGGCCGCGAACTGGGCCTGCCCGAACATTTCGTGGGCCGCCATCCGTTCCCAGGACCCGGTCTTGCCATCCGCCTGCCGGGCGGCGTGACACGCGAAAAGCTCGATATCCTGCGTCAGGCCGATGCGATCTATCTCGACGAGATCCGCAAGGCGGGGCTTTACGATACCATCTGGCAGGCTTTCGCCGTGCTGCTCCCGGTGCAGACCGTGGGCGTGATGGGCGATGGCCGCACCTATGAAAGCGTCTGCGCCTTGCGCGCCGTCACTTCGGTCGACGGCATGACCGCCGATTTCTACCCTTTCGACATGAATTTCCTCGGCCGCGCCGCGACCCGGATCATCAACGAGGTCAAGGGCATCAACCGCGTCGTTTATGATGTGACCTCCAAGCCTCCCGGAACCATCGAGTGGGAGTAGGGGAAACTCATTAGGCTGTGGTTGCACGGGGCACTTTACGGGGTGCGTCGTCAGGTCATGATCAGCGTCAGGCCCGGATGCAGCTTCTGCAGATTCCGTATGGACTTGGCTTGCCACGGAATTTCGGATGTCGCCCGCACAACGAGCCTTGTATCGGAGTGCTTTCGCAACTCGATGGTGAACTTCGCTAGCAGGTTGATTCCCGAAGAGTTGAGAAACTCAAGGTTCGTCAGATCCAGGGTCATTGATGGAGGCTTTTCGGCAAGCACTTCCTGCAAGAGCTCGAGTATCGGCTGATAGGCCTGGGTCCCCGACAGCCTCATTGTGCCGTCAAAATAGACGTCGCTTCCTTCCGTCCATACGCTGTAAGTTTCTGCTTTGATCTGCATGATATGTAGCCTTACAGTTGGTTGGTGAAGATGGGTATCGACCCGAAAGTTTCCACGCGCATCCGCATCCTTTCTTCGGGACGATCAAATCGCCAGGCCAGGCGGGAGCCGTAATCGCTCATCAAGGTCAGCAGCCCAAGTCCCGACGCGTTCGAGTTGGGGTTTTCGGCATTGTGCTCGATCTTCTGGATAAGAAGATCTTCCGGATCGCCAGAGGTTATGCCTGCGAGATAGGTCTCGAAGTCGCTGGATGTTCGTTCATCGATTTCATTCGATACTTTTATTATGAAACTGTCCGAGTCAATTATCGATTCGATAGTAATGTCGCCGCGGAAGCGAAACTTTATCGCGTTCTCGATAAGCTCGTTCGCGAGATATTCAATGTTATGTTTTATGTATTTGTATTCATTGTGAAGGAATTGGAATTGCTGTGCGTAAAAATCGGCTATGAAGCCTGATGTTATGGCGCAATGATGCCAGCCGATATCCAGCGGGCCATCAAGAATTTTGACCGTAATTCTGCTATCACTGGAATGAAAAGCGATTTCCGGTATTCCAAACTGTACCTTCATTGCTTCACCTGTGCTTCATAACTATAAGAGTTATGTCGTCGTATATCTTCTGCGTTCCGATGAAGGCCATAAGATCTTCAAGAACCTTGGATTTGATTTCTTCGGCACTGCATTTGTGATGTTGGAAGGCGCTTTGGCGGAGGCGTTCCAGTCCGAACATGCGGCCATTTGTATCCTCGGCCTCGGTTACCCCATCGGTGTGGAGGATGATGGCATCGCCCGCGCCGAAGGGGATGTCGCGTGTAGTGATAAACGGCGCGATGTCCAGTTCCAGGCCGATGGGAAAGCCAAGATCCATTGTATCGATGGTTTCAATCTCTCCGCCGGCTCGCATGACAATCACGTCTTCATGTTGGCCATACAAGGTGAGGCGCTCGTCCTCGTAGTCGATAAACGCCAGCGACAGGTGCTTGTCCCAGTCGGTGCGCTCTAGGTTCTTGTAGATCGCCCGGTTGAGCCAGCTCAGGAATTGGCGTGGATCGGACTTTCCTGTCTCCTGCAGGGCGCGCGTCACAGATTGTACCATCATCATGAGCACGCCGCTTTCCAGGCCGTGCCCGGTCACGTCGCCGATCCCGATCTTTACGCGGGGTCCATCTTGCAGGACATCATAGTAGTCGCCACCAACCTCGTCGGCAGGCTGCATGTAGGCTGCGATATCGACGTCGGGGATTGCCTGCAGTTCCAGGGCCCTGGGCAAGACCATCATCTGGATTTGGCGTGCAACCTCAAGTTCGGCCCCCAGCCGGATATTTTCGCTTTTCAGCTTGGTGTTGAGCGCCAGGATCTCCTGGTGGGCCTTGCCGAGCTCCTTTGTCCGATCGTCAACGATTTGCTCAAGGTTTTCGGTGTGAAAGCTGATTTCCTCGGCCATCCGGTTGAAGGCAACTCCGGCTTCACCGACTTCGTCGCGCGTGGGAATGGATACCCGAATACTGTAATCTTTCGACTGGATGCGCTGGGCCGCGCTTGCAAGTTCGCTCAGACCGGCTGTTATCCTCTTGGAAATGCCGAAAACCGCCGCAAACACAACCATAAGAGCCAGACCGATGGCTCCGAGCTGATAGATGAGCGTCTGGTTGGTCGCGCGCGCGATGCTGGCCTGCGCGCTATAGAGTGAGGCATATATCGCCTGTTCGGGAACCACGACGCCGATCAGCATTGCCTCGCGCGTGATCGGCCCGGCGCTCCAGAGATTTGTCGGGGCCAATCTTGTAAGAACAGTCATATAGGGGACGGCCTCGCCATTCTGATTGAGCGTGATGTGCTCGATTTCCCCCTCGGCGTCTTGATCGAGTGACATTGAGGCAATTGCCGGCTGGACGCTACCGCGCAGGGACCGCTCCAGGCCGGTGACCCCCTGGGCCTGCTCGCCACTCGAGGAACGCAGGCCAATGATCGACTCGCCTTCGGGATTGATGGCCACAACGTTTCCATTCGACATGGCCAGAAAGCCGAATCCCACATCGGCGATTTCGATGCTTTCAACGATTTCGGCCAGTTGATCGAGCGTGATATCGGCCCCGGCGACGCCGGCAATTCCGGTTCGATCACGCGTCCACAACGGATGAAAAAAGCTGACGATGAGTTCGCCGGTAATGGCGTCGGTGTATGGCGCCGTTTGCGTTATATCGGTGGCGACCGGACGAGCGGAGGGGGTCTCGATCCATTGCTGCCAGGAGGGGTAGATGCCCGGGAAGAAAAACTCCCAGAATTCAGCCTCGTTGTGCCCCGGATAGAGCCGATCAAAGGTCTGGGCCTGGTCGGTATAGGGAACGGTTCTGAAAATCGGCCGTTCCGTGGGCCCGATATAATACATCTGCAGCTTGTCTGCACCGCTGCGCAGAATGCTGGGGGCGACAAGGTCTAGTATTGCGCTGTCGCGGATTTCGTCCCGGACGCTCGGGAATGGCTGATTTTGCTCGTCCAGCAGATATCCCCAAACGCTTACAACCGAGGGTGCTCCGGGCTCGTTTTGCGCCCAGTCTCCCTCAGGATTATAAGATACGGTCGTCGATTGCGGAGATACGACGGAGACGGTAGACCCAATCGCATTTTGCTCGTTGGGATTATCGATCTGGTCTTGCAGCACGCCGGCCAGGGCGACCACATCAGCGTGTACCCGGCTGATCAGAAGGTTGGCCTGCGCCGCCGTCGTCTCCGCGTAAGAGAGAATGTATTCCTCGGTTGCGGCAGTAAGCCCTTCGCCGACCTCCGCGGTTGCGTTTCGTGACAGGTTCGTCACGTTCCACAACGCCAGGCCCCCGATCACCGTAAGGTCAAAAAGCACGGCACCGCCGACCACGAGCAGGAACTTGGCCCGGAACGATCGCAGCCCGAAGCGCGAGGTCTTCTTTTCTACGTTCATTGCGGTTTTTGCCCCGATGCCACCCAGATGGGCCAGCCGGCGTAACCCTTGGGATGGAGTGCTGCGAAGATGTGGTCCTGGAAACCCTGACGAAAGCGTTCGATAAATTCTGCGGAGTCGCCGCGCTTTTCGGCCATCTCCCCCGCATAGACCTCCTCCCAGGCGGCGATGATGTCGGCGAATGCCTGCGGGTCCCCATCGAGGTTGGTAACCATGAACGATTCGACGCGAACGTCGTCGAAGCCCGCGTCGATCAGATACCGTCGGCTCTTGGGGCCGAGCTCCACATCCATGTCGAAAAAGCTGAAAAGTCTCGCAACCTCGTTGTAGGTCCACTGAATGCTTTCGGCACGCGGCTCGCCGAGGCAGTGCGAGTTTTTTTCGTTGGTGACATAGACCCGTCCACCGGGTTTGCAGATGCGATAGAGCTCTTTGAGTATGAGCTCCGGCCGATTGAATATCTGAAGAGAGTGGCGGCAGGTAACGAGATCGAACTGATCCGCCTCGAGCAGCATTTCTGAAGCATCGCCGTAGGTGTACTCAATCCCGCGAATGTCAAATTCGGCGGCCACTTTGCGCGCGTAGGCGAGACTTGGCCGAGAGTGATCGAGCGCGACAATCCGTGACGGCTTGAATTCCTTTTGAACGAGCACGGCGAAATCGCCGATGCCACAACAGATATCTGCTATGGCGATGCCATGCGCCATCCCGTGCCTTGGCAGGATCGTCCGCTCATGATGCCAGGTCAGCTTCGTTTGCGTGCGCAGGATGGGAATGAACCCGCCGCCTTCCAGAAAGCCTTGCCCCGGATAGAAATCACTGTCGTATTCCTGGACGTCGACGCTGGGTTCAATACGGGCCAGATGGCCGAACTTCCGCGTCGTCCAGCCGACAACGCTTGAGGTAACAATCACAAACCGCAGGTCGGGTCGCGAACGGCAGGCCTCGAGGATCACGCGCGCAAAGGCATGAAAGGCAGTGTTGTTCATCTGCACGAGGCGTTTGACATCGAGATAGAGAACCCCGCGAACATGCTCAATTGCTTCATTGAGCAGAGCGAGGCTGGGAGCGAGTTCGTCGGCAATCTGCGGTCGCATCACGCCCGAGATCAGGAACTGCTGATTGTTGGGATCGTACTGCGTTCCATAACGCGTCGAAGCGTCGTGGCGGTTCATGGCAAGGTCTCCAGGGGAAGATCCACAATGATCGCCAGCGTATTGTCGTCCGGATGCTCGAGCTGGAGGGTGGCGCCATAGTCAAGGGCAAGTTCGAGCAGCGCGGTTTCTCCGCCAGGTCCCTCCTTGCCGGACATAGAAGCCAGGTATCGCTCGAGCCTGCTGCTTTCCGTTGCCTGACTTAAGGCTTCTTCGTAGTAGAGGCGCTCTCCATGCGAGCACGGAAATTCTATGTAAACTCTCTCAAGGTCGCCCCGCCGGGATACACGGCAGGTGAACTTTCCTTCAGATTGATGCGTACGAAACACCATCTCCAAAAGCTCATTGACGGCCGATGAGAACAGATTGGTGTAACGAACCAGATCCGACCGATTGTGGCTGATCATCCGTGCGAGGTACGTTGATATGAGATCGCAGTTCTGCCAGAACGAATAGAAATCGCCTCGGGGCAGCGCGATCTCGACCATGGGTTCGTAGGCATCCGGTAAATGTGGCTTGCCGCTTTCGCCCTGCATCACATTTGCGCCCCTTGTGTCCGGACGTCCAGATTGACTTCTTCTGTATTGGAAGTGCGGTTCCTCGTAGCGCGCTCAATAAAGGCGTGCGCAGCCCTTGGTGCCATTGGTCTTGCGATAAAGTAGCCCTGAAGACGATCGCACCCTTGTTCCCGCAACCACTCGGCTTGCCCCGCGGTTTCCACGCCTTCGGCTGTTACGCTTATCCCCAGGCTATGCGCCAGATTGATAATGTTGCGAACGATCGCCTTGGATTTTGAGCTGGTCTCGACATCCTCTATGAAATACTTGTCTATTTTCATGATATCGAAAGGGAATGTCTTCAGATAACTCAAAGAAGAATAGTACGTTCCGAAATCGTCGAGTGATACTTTCACGCCCAATACGTTCAGGGTGTTAAGTGTATCGATGTTGTCGACTGTTGTTTCGAGCAGGATCGTCTCGGTTATCTCGAGGTCCAACCGTTCGGCCTGAATGCCGGTTCTGTCCAGTATTTGCGCAACCGTGTCAGTGATGGTGCCGCTGAGAAACTGCGCCGGTGACAGATTGACGGCCACCGAGAGGTTCGGGGGCCAGGTCAGCGCTTGTTTGCAGGCTTCTTCAAGGACCCATTTCCCGATCTGATCCATGTGGCCGTCAGCCTCTGCGACGGGAATAAACACGCGGGGCGGAATGAGACCGAGTTTGGGATGCCGCCAGCTCAGCAACGCTTCAAACCCGGTCAACGCAAGCGATGGGTGTACGATAGGCTGATACTGGAGATGGAATTGCCCTCTCTGGAGGGCCATTGCGAGGTCGCGCCGGAGATTTTCGCGTTCCTCGAGCAGGAGCATCATCGATCGGTCGTAAACCCGCGAGCAGCCTCTTCCGTCTTTTTTGGCGGCGTAGAGGGCGACGTCGGCGGCCTTTATCATCTCGTCCGTGCTGGCGCCGTGATCGGGTGCCACTGATATTCCAATACTCGCGCCAACGAAGACCGGAACATCGCTGATGATATACCTGGCCTTCACAAGATCGAGGATTGCCTTTGCAAGACGATCGGCGGCGGCTGGCTGCTCTCGCCCAGTCTGAATGACCGTGAACTCGTCGCCCGCATTTCTAAAGGCGGTCTCTCCATCGCCCAGTGCAATCTGAATGCGGTTTGCCACAAGCTGGAGCAGGGCGTCGCCGACGTCGTGACCAAGCGTGTCGTTGACGGCCTTGAAGCCATCAAGGTCGATCTGCAGCAGGGCCACCTTGTCGTCGCTGCCGCGGGCATCGGAAAGGGCCGCCTGCAACCGGTCGCCAAACTGCCGACGGTTCTGCAGCCCGGTCAGTATGTCGTGGGTGGCCTGATGGAGGAGTGTATGATGGTCCACATCCGTTTTGGCGTCCATCGAGCCAAGTGCCACCGACTCCGCAACTTCAATTACGCCAATCCCGTCGGCCGCAGCAAATATTCTCGCCGAACTTGCCGAAGAGGTTGAAGACGGCGGCAACGTCAATTCAATTGCCGCTCCGCCTCCGCTTATCCGCTCAAGCTCCTGGAGCAATACCGGATCTCGAAAGATCGGGTAGATATCCCAGATCGGTGAGCCGATTTCAGCAACGCCACCATATTGTTTCTTGAATTGGGCCCCGAAATGGGTGAGCCGAAGACGTCGATCGTAGAGCGAAGCAATGTCGAGTGTATTCGCTAGAAGGTCTTTGAGCCGGGATTCACTCAACGAACGCGATGACATTCCGCCTCTCCCACTGCCGCAGAGTAAAGCGGCCTGTCGAAAAGGCTGGATTACTCACAACACGCTGAAACCAGCAGCTCGATGAGCATAGCACGATGCCCGATGGTCAGGCAAACGAGCCGTGCAGGCGTCGGGGGACGACCGGTGTTGATGTGGTTAACGACTCCTTTCGGAGGAAATGCCGCATTTTCGACGGTTTCTTACACCGCAAGTTAACGGCTAGGGGGTAACGATTCGGGATGGCGTCGAAAGAGGGCACGGATTTTTGATGGAACACGCAATGCAGAGTTTCACTGCCATTTCCCAGCGCATACTCGCTATTGCCGGGGCGGCTTTCCTGCTCGTCCCAATAGCGGGGTGCTTCCAGACGGGCAGCAACGCGACGGTTTCATCGCTCAATGCCGTCAGTGCATATATGGACCCGGCGACAGTCGAGAAGCCCGTGGTAACGGTGGCAAGCAGTCAGTACCTCGGCAAGGCGGACTATATCTGCTCGCCGAGCGGCTTTGGACGGACATCCACGTGTTTCGAGCGCTCTGCCCGGCGATAAAGCGATAAAAAAGGGCGCTGCGAAGCGTCGTTCCCGTCGTCAGGTCTTTCCGCGATTGATGGTGTGCGCGTGGTGACATGGCCGCCACGCGCTACTTTGCCCGTCAGTTCGTCGTTTCCTGGACAACGCGCCAGTTGGGAAATCCGAAATTGTCCGGCCACGGATAGACCTCGCCATCATTGAAATAGACAACGGCTGTGAGGTCAGGGAACTCTGCGTGACGCCTGGTTACGGACTGCGCCCATTGACGGACATAGGTCTGGTCACCTTCATAGCCGAGCTCTGCGACCATGATCGGTTTCCCGTAGTCGTCGACCAGCGTGTAGCCGGGCATCAGACGCTCGGCAAAAGTCTGGTCGCTCCCGGCTATCGCCTGATCATATGGCTGATAGCCGAAGACCGACAGGCCGATGACATCCACGACATCATCACCGGGATAATAGTCCTGCAGGTTCGCATTGCCCTTCGGCGACCACATGAACTGGGCGTTCGGCAGGTAGTTGCGGCACTCGGTTACGAAGCGTCGATAAACCTCGATGTATTCGGGGCCGGACCACTGCGCCCAGGAGAACTGGTTGTCCTCCTCGTCCATTTCCTGTGCGAACCGGATGGTAACAGGACTGGTGAGCCCGGCCACCTCTGAGCACACCGCCGCCACGTTGGCATCGTAGCTGCCACTCAGGATGCCGTTAAGGAGTTCTTGGGAGGATACGCGCCAGTCGCGGTCCCACGACCACGGTTCCACGCTGATGAGCAGCGAGCGGCCACGCTGCAGAGCATAGTCGTCGGCCAGGGAAAGCGTGGAAAGATCCACGTCCTCCCAAGGCAGGAAGAGATGCTCGATGGACGAATTGGGATCGTCGCCAAAATCCCCATGAGGATCGTAGGCCCCGAAGATGATCGAAGGCGGAGCCATGTCCGGCCGCTTGTCGGACAGGGTGCCGGCCGTGGTCGAGCTTGGATCGGGAATGCCGCGGGGAAGGTTATCCGCAAGCACGGCTCCCGACGCCAGTGTGATCGCAGTCACCAGGGCTGCGGATTTGGTTTTCCTGTTCATATCAATTCTCCATTTGTCTCTCGACGTTGGTGATGGTTTGCCCGGCGATCATGTCGCTCCCCAAGAACGAGCTCCCCGCTTGCCGCTCCCGCTCTGGGCGGATGGAATCTGGTGCCCGAAAGGTTCGGTACGGGTTCGGCTGGACGCGTTGTGGGACGGCCGACAGCGCTGAAGTGGAAACCCGCGGCTTCCGCTCGGCCGGCTTTGAACACGCCGCGCAGATCGACCAGGTTGGGGGAGCGCATCATCCGGCGCAGGCGCACAAGATCGAGGCGCTGGATGCTGTCCCACTCTGTAACGATGACAATGGCATCGGCGTCGCGCGCGCACTCATAGGGATCTTCAAAAAATTCCACATTTTCCAGCATCTGCGCGGCATTCTTCATGCCGATCGGATCATGGGCGCGCATGACGGCGCCGAAGCGCTGCAACGTTTCGATCAGCGGCACCGAGGGGGCTTCGCGCATATCGTCGGTGTCCGGCTTGAAGGTCAGGCCAAAGACGGCGACGGTGAGTCCGTCGATGTCACCGCCAACGGCATCCATTACCTTGAGCGCCATCTTGCGCTTGCGTGCATCGTTGACACTTACCGCTTCCTCGACGATGCGCAGTGCCACCCCGTGATCCTGTGCGGTCCTCAAGAGTGCCAGCGTATCCTTGGGAAAGCAGGAGCCGCCGTAACCCGGACCGGCATTGAGAAAGCTCGCACCGATACGCTTGTCGAGCCCCACGCCCAACGCAAGCTCTTCCACGTCAGAGCCGACCTGCTCGCAAAGATCCGCCAACTCGTTGATGAAGGTGATCTTGGTTGCCAGGAAAGCATTGGCGGCATACTTGATGAGTTCGGACGTGCGCCGCTCTGTTACGACAATAGGCGAATTGGTCTTTGCCAGCGGCTCGCCGTAGATTGTCGTGAGAACCTCGCGGGCACGCTCGTCAACAACCCCGATGACGACACGGTCGGGTTCGAGGAAGTCGCGAATGGCGACGCCTTCCCTGAGAAATTCCGGATTGGATGCCACTGAGAAGGTGCCGCGACCCCGCTCTGTAACGATGATTTTCTCGACGGCATCGCCGGTCCCGACAGGGACAGTGGATTTCACGACGACCACAGCATTGTCCGCAAGGAGCGGCGCGATTTCCTTGGCCGCCATATAGACGAAGGAAAGATCTGCGTCCCCGTGACCGGGTCGCGGGGGCGTGCCCACCGCAATGAACACGGCCGCGGCGTCCTTCACCGCTTCGGCGACGTCGCAGGTAAAGGACAGCCGGCCGGCGGCGGCGTTCCGCTCCAGCAGCTCGTCCAGACCCGGCTCATAGATGGGCAGTCTGCCTTGTCGCAGACCCGAAATCTTTTCTGCATTCTTGTCGACGCAGACCACCTCATGTCCCCATTCGGCAAAGCAGCAGCCGCTGACAAGGCCGACATATCCGGTTCCGATAACTGCTATTTTCATGGGTTTGTACGCAAAGCGCCCTTTCGTTATTGCAAGCCATTGTGCGACGGATTGTCTGGCCGCCAGCTCGGGTTGAAGGTGGTTCTGACGAGCCCCGGGCTGCCCATACCGGCGCCGGCGACCGAATAGCTTTCTTCGAACATGCGGAAATTTCCCGCGCCCCAGGAGAGCGCCTCGAGCCCGTCTTTTCCGCGCTCGACGGTGGCGAAGCCCGGCAGTACCACGAGCGCCAAAAGGGTTGCCGTTAAGGTGGGCCGATAGAGGCGGCCCCACACGCGGACCAGATTTTCGCGAGCGTGCTGGGCGACGATCACAAGCAGGAGGACCGCGTAGAGCGTGGCGTTTATGATGGCAAAAAGATAAAAGCCGCGCGTTTCACCGGCATCCGCCACAGCCAGAACGGGCAATATCGAGGCCAGTGAGAGCACGCCATAGGGCGCCAGTACGCGCATAGGCAGGGCATCGACCTCGGAGGTTCCTTTGGGCGTGACGCGGAAATCGACGAAAGACCCCGTGAGCCAGTCGCGGACGGCAGCCGCGCAACCCGCAAGCGCCCAGGGCCACCGTGCCAGCAGAAACAGAGCTGCCTCCCAGCTCAGCACCTTGGCGTCAACCGGGCGGAAGGTGCCGCCGGCGCGCCAGCGATAGGCCAGCACAATCAGGATGATGGACAAAGGCGCGGAATGGGCGAGGAAAACGGGATAAGTGACAGCGACAAAATTTTCGCCGCGCAGCAGAGCGATGATCGGCATCGCGAACATCAGCGCCGCAAAAAGAGCGAACAGCGGATACCAGAGCTGTGAAAACAGGAACTGAAACTTCAGGCGCGGCGGCAGCTTGCCGATCAGCGAAGGCGAATACTGCAGCAACAGCGTGACAAGGCTGCGCGACCATTGGAATTCCTGGGTCACGAGGTCGGCAAAGGTGCGCGGCCCGTCGCCATGGGCGATCGCGTCCAGCGCGTGCACACCGCGCCAGCCATGGGCGTTCATCATCAGGGTCGTCGAATGATCTTCGGCAAGCTCGGGGCCCAGCCCGCCGATCTGCTTCAGCGCCTCGGTGCGCACGGCATAGTGTGAGCCGATACACAGTGGTGCGAGCCCGCCATTGTACCCGGCCTGGAGCGAGCCATGCATGCTTGCTTCCGCATAGAGCCTGCCGCGCGCCGACCAGCTTTCATGTGCATTGCGGTCGCATATGCTGGGCGCCGAGACATAGCCTATGGCGGGGTCGGCAAAGGGCCGCAGCATTTCGAAGAGATAGCCGGGTTCTGGAACATGGTCGGCGTCGAGCTGCGCAACGAAGTCGTAGCGCTCGTAGCCGTAATGATCGTAAAAGAAGGCGAGATTGCCCTCCTTGCAGCGCGTGCGCCGCGGCCAGGTGGTGCGATGGTAATCGGCGCGTCCCTTGCGGGTGCTCACGAATACGCCATGCGCGCGGCACCAGGCGAGCGTCTCGGGGGAGGGATCTTCATCCGCCAGCCATGTGTCGTGCGGCAGATCCTGGGCGAGCATCGCCTTGAGGGTCTCGGCTACCACAGGGAATGGTTCGGCCGGAGCCTTGGTGACGACCATAGCGATCCGGCTGCCCTCAGGGAGCCGCAACGGGCCGTTCGGCTTCCGGCCGCGATAAAAGACCACCAGAAAATAGGCTGGTAGAAGCGTTACCCAGGCAAGCGTCGCGGTAACCAGGATCGAGCCGGTCACGCTGATGTGGTGCTCGGGCTTCAGCCACCATGACCAGAAATAGACGAGGGCCGCAAACCATATTGCGCTGCCGACCACATATTCGATCTTCTGGGACTCGGTGAAAACGGAAACCAGGAGCGGCTCGCTGCCTGTTTTTGCCGGCTCGATGTGCTTTTTGACGACGGTTTTCATTGTGGCGACACCTCCAGCCCAAAGAAGGGAGCGGCCGTGCGCAGGATGGTTCCCAGGTCGGAATGTTTGGCTGAAAAGCCGATTGTTTCGCGCGCCAGACTGGGGTCGGCATAGAGCGCAGGCGGATCGCCGGCACGCCTCGGATGCATGCGAACCGGCACTTCGATCCCGGTAACGCTATGGATTGCTGTAAGAATCTCGCGAATCGAGGTGCCGCGACCGGTGCCCACATTGATCGCCAGATCGGCGCCTCCTGCCGCCAGGTGTTTGTAGGCAAGGACGTGGGCTCGTGCTAGGTCCGCGACATGGACATAGTCGCGAACGCAGGTTCCGTCAGCGGTTTCGTAGTCGTCTCCAAAGACCTCAAGGAACGGGATGATACCGGCCGTGGCCATCAGCGCGCGGGGGATCAGGTGTGTTTCAGGCGTGTGCCATTCCCCGATTTCGCCTTCGGGGTCGGCGCCGCAGGCGTTGAAATAGCGCAGCGCTACGTATCGCAGGCCGTAGGCGGCCGCATAATCGCGCAGCATGTACTCGGCAATCAGCTTTGTGCGCCCATAGGGGTTGATCGGCATCTGCGGCGTGTCTTCGCCGATCGGAAGCTGCGTCGGCACGCCGTAGGTCGCACAGCTTGAAGAGAAGATGATGTTGGTGAGCCGGTTCTGGAGGCAGGCGTCGAGCAGCGAGTACGTGCCAGAAAGGTTGTTGCGGTAGTATTTCGCCGGATCCGTGACGGATTCGCCGACATAGGCACTGGCGGCGAAATGGATGACGGCCGCTGGCTTGTAGCGCGCGATTGTGTGGGCGAGCAGGGGGGTGTCCAGGATGTCGCCCTGGACGAACGGACCCCAGCGCACCGACGAGCGGTTGCCGGTCGACAGGTTGTCGAAGACAATGGGCTCGATACCGCTGGCATTCAGCAGCTTTGCGGTATGGCTTCCGATGAAGCCGGCGCCGCCGGTAACAAGGATCCGCTCAGGCGACATCATGCGACCTCGGCGAATTCGTGGTCAGGGTTCGCCAGAAGGCGATCGAAATGGCGGATGGTTCTCTTGAGGCCGGCCAGGAGCGTCGTGCGCGGCTGCCAATCGAGTTCGCGCATTGCGAGCGATATGTTCGGGCGGCGCTGCCTGGGATCGTCGGTTGGCAGTGGGCAATGCACCATCTTCGAGGATGATCCGGTGAGCTCGATCACGTGTCTGGCCAACTCGCCAACGGTGAATTCGCAAGGATTGCCGAGGTTGACCGGTCCGGTAAGCGTGTCCGGAGAGGCCATGAGGCGCAGGAAGCCGTCAATCAGGTCGTCCACGAAACAGAAGGAGCGCGTCTGGCTGCCGTCGCCGTAGATGGTGATGTCGTCGCCCTTGAGCGCCTGAACGATGAAGTTGGAAACGACACGACCGTCGTCGGGCCGCATGCGCGGCCCATAAGTGTTGAAAATGCGCGCGATCTTTATCGAGACGCCATGGCTCTTGTGATAATCAAAGAACAATGTCTCGGCGCACCGCTTGCCTTCATCATAACAGGCCCGGGGGCCGAACGAATTGACATTGCCCCAATAGCTCTCGACCTGGGGATGCACCGAAGGGTCGCCATAGACTTCGGAGGTGGAGGCCTGGAAAATGCGGGCGCCGTGGCGCTGCGCGAGTTCAAGAAGATTCATCGAACCCAGAACGCAGGTTAACGTCGTATGCACCGGGTCTGCCTGGTAGTGCGGAGGTGAGGCCGGGCAGGCAAGGTTGAAGATCTGATCGACTTCCAGGTTGAGCGGCGTGACGATGTCGTGCTCGATGAGGTTGAAGCGATCGGTATGTTCCAGATGCCGCACGTTCCGGCGCAGGCCAGTGGAAAAATTGTCGAGGCAGGTCACGTGATGGCCGGAGCGCAGTAGTGCTTCACACAAATGTGAGCCGAGGAAACCCGCGCCGCCAGTAACAAGAATTCGCTGCGGTACTGTTTTTACGGTCATGTCTTTACCCAATAAAAGTCCCGTGAACAGCGTAACAATGGCGCCATCCAGAATGAAGATACTGGTCGTGTTTGAAGTTATCTCGGCGGTAACAATTCTGGGTCTAATGTCTATTGGACCCGTACGCAGTTATGCCGTTCATGCAAGATAGGGTCTTTTGGGGAGGTCTGTCATTACCACAGAATCCACGAACTTATCTCGCCGTACATTTTTTCTCGCAGCTGAGAATGGCGTTCGATGTCTCGTTCGGACGTCCTTTGATCTGGAACAACTCCACCGTCGATCACTGTGGTAAGCTATATTCGGTATCCCGAGACGACAGCCAAGAGGGGGAGGGAGACAGCAGATGAACGGCCGGCCGAACCATCCAGGCCTCATGTCGAAAACCGATGAAGGCGGATCGGCCACGGCAAAGCCGAGGCTGGAGCGGCGGCGCTGGGAACGAAAAGAAAACTCCGACGGCGACGCAGTCGCGATGCGCGGCCCCCCGGTTCTCAAGCCGCTCGAGTTTTCCACGCGGGACATGCCCAACGAGCAGCAATTCGGCGCATGGCAATCCTATATGGAGGCGGTCGCCGAATACCGGCTGCCGGACGGCAAGGCACCAGCGGACGGATTTCCAGCCGAACACGTCGCATGGAATTTGGGCGGGGCGCTCATTGTGCAACTCCGCGTCGCCGCGCACAGCTACTGGCGGTCGACAGCGAAACTGCGGGCCAGTCCGATAGACCATTGGCGCATGGCCATACTGCGTAGCGGACGGAGTTGGACCGAGGTCGATGGACATGTTGCGCAGAACGAACCCGGAAAGGTGGAGTTCAGGACACTGGGGCATCCGTCCCGGGGGCGCATGACCGATGCGGAAGCTGTTTTGATTTATCTTCCCCGCGATCTCTTCGGGGACTCGGCAACGGTTCTCGACGATGCCAATAATGTAGTCCTGTCAGACAATCTGTCCCGTCTGTTGATCGACTATGTCAGCAGCCTGGAAGCCTCATTGCCCAGCCTTGTTGCGGAAGATCTCCCCGGAATTGTCGGCATGCTGCGCGACATGGTGATCACAAGCCTGTCCTCGGTCGAGCACAAGCATACTGCGGAGCACCATGGCGTGGGTCTGATGGAGCGGGCGCGCCGCTATATCAGACAGAACCTGGACTCACCCGATCTCACGCCCGAGAGCCTGTGCCAGGAGCTCGCCACCTCCCGTACGCGGCTATACCAACTGTTTGAGTCCAGCGGTGGTGTCCTGCACTATATTAGGCGAAAGCGGCTATTGGCCTCCCATGCCGCACTCTGCGATCCGGCCAACCAGAAGCTTATTTCGGAAATCGCAGAAGCGACCGGCTTTGATTCCCCGGCCAACTTCAGCCGCGCATTCAAGCTGGAATTCGGCTACAGCCCACGCGAAGCACGCGAGCACGCCGCCGCTGAACACGCCGCCTATCTTGGCACGAACACTTCAGAAGACACGAAGAATTTCAGCGACTGGCTCGCCGCGCTCGGGCGCTGAGGACGTTGAACCCTCAGTCCGACTTCGAGCGGCCGGTGGGCAGGTCCTGTTGCTTTTGGCGCCGGAAAATCTTTCAGGGCGTGTGAAAGACCTCTTCCATCCCTGCCCACCACTCGCCCTCCCTGCGGGTATCCAGGGGCGCCTGCATGGGCTCGCAAATGGCCCACCAGTCTTGCGTGCGCGGGTCGGCGGCCATGGCCGCCATATCTGCCTCATGATCGTCCCCGACATACTCGTAGTAGGAAAACAGAAGGTTTTCGGGCTCTTTGAGGAAGATCGAGTAATTGGTGATGTTGCTCTTCTTGATCTGTTCGAGCACCTCGGGCCAAACATCGGCATGGATGCGCTTGTACTGGGCGATCTGGTCGGGCTTGAGCCCGAGAACCGAACCATAGCGTTTCATTCGGAATCCTTTCTTGGGGACGTTGGCGAGGCGGACAAGTTGGCCGACAACGTACGCGCGGTTTCAAGAAGCAACTCAAGCGTCTGATCGGGAGAGGGGGCGTCAGGCCGATCGAGCCTTGCGGCGTAGGGGCAGGTCATCACGGCGATTACGCTGCCGAGCGGCCCGAAAATTGGCGCGGAGAGATTGGAGACCGCGACCACCTGGGCGCTCTCCATGTTCTCAAATCCTTGCTTGCGTACGCGATCAAGCCGCGCATCGAAATCTGCAGGAACGTCACTTTCGGATACAGAGTCTCGTTTGGCGAGCATCAACGCGCGCTCACCGGGTTCGGCATAAGCAAGAAAAACGTGGCCTGATCCGGTATTGACCAAGTCCATGCGCGATCCGACCCGCAGCGACACATTCCAGTAACTCGGAGAATCCACCTGAGCCACGACCACCAGGGCGTTCCGATCGTAAACAACGATGTGGCAGGCCTGCTCGGACGTCATGGCGAACTGACGCATAAGGGGCAGGGCCTGATTGATGAGCCGCTTGAGCGGCTCGCGTGCATGCGCCAACTCGAACAGCTTGAGGGTCAGCGCGTACCTATCCTCGGGGGTGCGACGCACATAGTTGCGCCGAACCAGACGATCGAGCATGCGGTAGATCTCATTGGGACTCCGCCCGAGTGCCCGGCAGATTTCGGCCTGGCTCAGACTGTCCTCGGCGGCGGCAAGCACTTCGAGTATGTCGAGGCCCTTGTCAAGCGCAGGGGCGCGATAGCGATCGATTTCCTCTGCCATGAGCTGAACCTGCCTGTCGGGCGCGCGAACGAAACGTTGATCCGCGCGCGCCACTTGTGTTTACATAAGAATAATCTATTTATATACGCATTCAAGCCGTGATCAACGGCATCGGGGAGAGAAAAAATTATGGCCGACATCAGCGGGAAGACCTGCCTCCTGACGGCTGCGGCTCAGGGGATTGGCCATGCTTCGGCGCTGGCCTTTGCCCTTGCCGGAGCAAGGGTGATCGCGACAGACATAAATGGCGAAAAGCTCGAAGCGCTCAAAGGAATAAAGGGGATCGAAACGCGCGTGCTCGATGTCCTTTCCGACTCCGCCGTAGGTGCCGTGGTTGCCGAAGCCGGGCCGATCGACATTCTGTTCAACTGCGCCGGCATCGTTCACAACGGCACCATTCTCGAAGCCAGCGACGAAGATATCGATTTGGCGCTCAATCTCAATTTCAAGGCGCAGGTCCGAACCATCAAGGCTGTGTTGCCGGGCATGCTCGATCGCGGCGATGGCACGATCATCAACATGTCTTCCGTGGCCTCTTCGGTAACCGGCGTGCCCAATCGCTTCGCCTATTCGGCCAGCAAGGCCGCTGTGATCGGTCTGACCAAATCGGTTGCCGCCGATTATGTTGCAAAGGGTATTCGCTGCAACGCCATTTGCCCCGGCACCGTCGACAGCCCCTCGCTGCAGGACCGGCTGCGCGCTACCGGCGACTATGAGGCTGCGCGGGCAGCCTTCATCGCCCGTCAGCCCATCGGGCGGATCGGTACGCCCCAGGAGGTGGCTGACCTTGCCGTTTATCTGGCCGGCGCGACCTATACGACGGGTCAGATTCACACGATAGATGGCGGCTGGACCACCTGATTTCTCTTTTCTAGGTCGAGGATTTTACCCATGAAACTCATGCGCATTGGCAACAAGGGCGCCGAAAAGCCCGCTGTTCTGCATTCGGACGGAACGATACGTGATCTCAGTGGGGTCGTTGACGATATCGCCGGCGAGGTTCTGACCCCCGACGGGCTGGCGGCGATCGGCAAGGCCGACCTGGCAGAATTGCCTCAGCTGGACAAAAGCCAGCGCATCGGGCCGTGTGTCGGACGGGTCGGCAAGTTCATCTGCGTGGGGCTCAACTATGCCGACCATGCTGCCGAAAGCGGGCTGAACGTGCCCAAGGAGCCGGTCATCTTCATGAAGGCGACCAGCGCCATTTGCGGACCCAATGACGATGTCATCATTCCGCGCAATTCGAAGAAAACCGACTGGGAGGTTGAACTGGGCGTGGTGATCGGAAAAGAGGCGCGCTATGTGGACGAGGCCGACGCCCTCGATCATGTCGCCGGCTATTGCGTGGTCAACGATCTCTCTGAACGCGAATTCCAGATCGAGCGCTCGGGACAGTGGGTCAAGGGCAAGTCGGCCGATACCTTCGGCCCCATCGGGCCGTGGCTGGTGACCCGCGACGAGGTGGACGATCCCCAGGATCTTGCCATGTGGCTCGAGGTCGACGGGCACCGCTACCAGAACGGGTCAACCAAAACGATGGTGTTCGGCGTAGCGCATGTGGTGAGCTATATCTCCCAGTTCATGAGCCTGCAGCCGGGCGACATCATCTCCACCGGCACCCCGCCGGGCGTTGGCATGGGGATCAAGCCAGAGCCCGTTTATCTCAAACCCGGCCAGACCATGCGGCTCGGCATCGAAGGGCTGGGCGAGCAAACGCAAAAGGCCAAAGCCTGGGCCTGAGTGCCGGTCATTCGATGGGGGCGTCATTGTCCCCCGTCGAGGCCAGAAGCGTCTGGCGCGCAGTCGCCAAATGCGCGAGTGCCGCTGCGCGAGCCTGGTTCCAGTCTCGCTTGCGCAGCGCGCCGATATAGGCCAGGTGCTCGCTGATCGCGACGGTATTGCGCTGCTTTTCCCAGCGCTTGTTCCACTGATAATGGTAGTGGAAGATCATCGAGATCAGCGCCTGGAACTCACGCGCGAAACGGTTGTTCTGAACGCTGTTGATCGTGGTGTGCAGCCTGTCGTCGAGCGCCGAGAAGTCGCGGTAGCGGGTCTCGACCTGTTCCAGCAGGGCGCGATGGTCGCGCTCCAACTCATCGAGTTGGCCCCAGATGGGATGACCGGGATCCAGCGCGACCAGTTTTCGCACCGACGCCAGTTCGATCATTTCGCGAAACTCTGACAACTCGATCGCATATTGCGCTGTAAATCCGCGCAACACCCACCCCCCGGTCTGTAATCGTTCCACGATGCCAAACCGCGAGAAGCGCACGAGAAACTCCTGCAGCGCGTGAGTGGTCGTGCCGAATTGCCGAGACAACAGCGAGATATTGAGCCGTGTCTCAGGGGCGACGTCGGTACGCAAAATCCACTCCAGGAACTTGTCTTCAAGCCGCTCGGCTATGCTTTCGGCCTCGCTATCGGGGAAGCGGTCGGCGGCTACTGGCTGCCGCAGCAAGCGCTTCCGGCGACCGCGCCAGGAGATGATGCGCGCCGCATGCAATTGTCCGAGTATCGAGCGGATTATCGTCCGGCTGACACCGAGTTCGGACGCGAGAACGGTTTCCGACGGCAACTCGAAATTGGCTTCCAAGGTCTTAAGACGCGCAAGCATCTGATTGTATGCAGACTTGTAGCGGTCGTTGGTGCGGGCCATCTTAAGATACCGTTCTTGTCACAAGTATATGTACATAAACAGAAAATCGAAGTTATGTACATAAAAAATTAAAAACAGTTGACCGGACGTGTTTGCACATGGCTTGATCACGCCAACCAAGGACGAGCGCGGAGAACCGCGCCGGGCCAGGTGGGTGGGGACGGCATGCAAATTGCTGTCGATCCGCTCGGAGGATGGAGAGGACACACTTGATGCGAGTATTTGGTGCGGGCAACGACGCGACTGGAGCAATGCTTGGCGGCGGCTTTGGCTTGCCGATCCGGGCAGACATGCTGCACCGCATTTCCGCTCTGATCACGCTCTTTGGCCTCATCATCGCCTTTGCGTTTCTCAACGGTGCCTTTCTGAGCGTCAACAACGCCATGACGGTGCTTCTCCAGACAGCGGTTATCGGCCTTCTCGGGATCGGTTTGACTGTCGTTATTCTCACCGGCGGCATCGACCTCAGCGTTGGTTCTGTTCTAGCGTTGTCGGGCACGGTGGCGGGCCTGTTGGTCAAGGCGGGGCTCCCTGTGCCGATCGGCATGGGCGGCGGGCTGTTGGTCGGTACGCTGTGCGGCATGTTCAACGGGTTCGTGATTACCCGGCTGCGGATTGCGCCCTTTATCGCCACGCTTGGCATGATGATGATTGCGCGCGGCGTCGCTCTTCAACTGACCGGTGCCTCGCCCGTCTCTCAACTGGGACAAGCGTTCGGCGTTCTGGGCAACGGTGCCCTGTTCAGGATCGTTGAAACCCAGACCAATGGATTGCCGCGCATGGTGTTTCCGGGCATCCCGTTCCCGGCAATCCTGCTGCTGGTTGTCGCCCTCATTGCCGCCTATGTGCTCAAGCGGCGCCAGTTCGGGCGTCACGTCTATGCCGTTGGCTCCAACGAGGAGGCGGCACGTCTTTCGGGCGTCAATGTCGAGCACACCAAAATGGCTGCCTATGCTGTGTCAGGCTTTCTGGCGGGGCTTGCCGGCATCGTGTTGATGTCCCGCCTCGTCACTGCCCAGCCCAATGAAGGCGTGATGTACGAGCTTGACGCCATCGCAGCGGCGGTCATTGGCGGCGCTTCGCTCATGGGTGGAGTGGGCTCGATTTCAGGCACCATGATCGGCGCCTTCATTATCGGAATTTTGCGCAACGGACTCAACATGGCGGGCGTGTCGGCCTTCATCCAGCAGATCGTTATCGGCTGCGTGGTGATCGGCGCCGTCTATATCGATCAGTTGCGCAACAGGCGCTGAGGCGCGCCACTTCGCCTTGGACTTTAATCAGGAGGAAACAATGAAGTCCCTATTTCGCTCAATGGCGCTCGTCGGCGCTGTAACGTTGGCTGCAATGCCTGCCGCGGTCGTGGCCCAGGAGATTGCGGTTATAGTTAAGACGACCAGCTCCAATTTCTGGCAGAACGTCAATCGCGGTGCCCAGGCTGGCATGGAGGGGCTCGATGGATACACCATGAGCTTTGACGGTCCGGCATCCGAATCCGACATCGCCGCTCAGGTCAACATGGTCGACAACGCCATCAACCGGGGCGTCGCCGGCATCGTCCTCGCTCCGTCCGATCCCGAGGCCCTGGTGCCTTCGGTCCAGCGCGCTTACGAAAGCGGCATTCCCGTGGTGATCATCGACTCGATGCTCGCTGAAGGCGCCGAAGAGTATTATCAGGCATTCCTTTCGACCGATAATCAGGCCGCCGGCGAGTTGATGGCTCAAACCATGATCGACGCCATCGGCACCGAAGGCCAGATTGCCATCATGTCCTATGTGCCCGGCGTGGGCTCGGAAATCGGTCGTGTCGGCGGGTTCACCGACTATATCGAAGCCAATTCCGATATCGAGATCGTCAACACGCTCTATTCGCAATCGCAGATGGCAACGGCCCTCAACCAGACCACCGATATGCTGTCCGCGTATCCCGAGCTCGACGGCATCTTCGGTGCTAACGAGCCGACTGCCGTCGGTATGGGGCGCGCCATCGTTCAGGCGGGGCGCCAAGGCTCGCTGACCGCGTTGGGCTTTGATGGCAACGAGGACCTCCAGCAGTTCGTCCGCGACGGTGTCCTTGAAGCGATCGCCGTCCAGGGCTCGTTCCAGATGGGTGAAATGGGCGTCCAGACCGTTGTCGACCTTTTGGCCGGCGAAGAGGTCGAGGAGTTCATCAACACAGGTGTTGTGGTCGTTACCGCCGATAACATCGACTCCGACGAAGCCCAGAACGTTCTCTACTAGCAAATCGGAGTTCAGGGGGTGGGCAAATAGCCTGCCCCCTGTCTCGCCATCTGATCGGGAAGGCATGAGATGAAAGACCCCACCTCCGGCGCAACACCTCTCGTCGAGATGCGCAACATCTGCAAGCACTTCGGAGGGATAGAGGCTGTTCGCGATGTCTCCATCAATCTGTTTCCAGGCGAAGTCGTGGGCATTCTGGGACACAACGGCGCGGGCAAATCGTGCCTGATGCGCATGCTGTCGGGAGCCATGACGCCCAGCTCGGGCGAGATTTTTCTCGATGGCGAAAAGATCCAGATCGCGACCCCGACTGCGGCGCGCGAGCACGGCATTGAAACCATCTATCAGAACCTCGCTCTCGCCAATCATCTCGATGCGCCGGCCAATCTCTTCCTCGGCCGCGAGATCAAGACGCGCTTTGGCAATCTCGATGACAAGCGCATGTACCGCGAAGCCAAGGACGTGCTTCAGCGGCTCAACCCCAATTTTAAGAATCTGAGCGACCCGGTGGTGCAGATGTCGGGTGGACAGCGCCAGGTGATCGCCATCGCGCGCGCCATTCACTTCAACGTCCGCGCACTGATCATGGACGAACCCACTGCCGCGCTTGGCCCTTCCGAGACCGAGATGGTGGCTGAACTGGTTCAGAAGTTGCGCGATGAAGGAATCGGCATCTTTCTCGTCAGCCATGACATGCACGACGTCTTCCGGCTCTGCGACCGGGTGATGGTCATGAACAATGGCCGCAACGTCGGCTCTTACTCTGTTTCCGATGTCACCCAGGACGACATCCTCAGTCTCATCATCAAGGGATCGCTTCCCGAAGGCTGGCGTCCGCGCGGCGCCACGGCCTGAACCGGACACCTAGGAATACGTTATGAAAGCTCTCGTCTGCGAGCAGCCCGGAACATTGCGCATCGAAGACCGTGACTTGCCCCAAAACCCCGGAGCAGGCTGGGTGCCCATCGATATCGGCCATGTCGGCATCTGCGGCACCGATTACCACATCTTCGAAGGCAAACATCCCTACCTTCAATATCCTCGGGTCATGGGCCATGAGCTGTCAGGGCGCGTGGCCGAAACCGGCGATTCCTTCGTCAAAGGCGACCTGGTTATCGTCAATCCCTACATCGCCTGCGGAACATGCCGGGCCTGCCGCAAGGGCAAGCCCAACTGCTGCTACAATATCGGTGTCCTGGGAGTGCATCGCGACGGTGGAATGTGCGAACGCATCTATGTCCCGGCCGAAAATCTCTACCCCGCCGAAGGGCTCGAGCCGTTCGAGGCGGCGATGGTCGAGTTTCTCGCCATAGGCGCGCATGCCGTCCGGCGCTCCGAGCTTGCAGCCAATGACAGGGTGCTGGTCGTTGGTGTTGGTCCCATCGGGCTGGGCGTTGCGCTTTTTGCGCGCTTGCGTGGTGCCGAGGTGCACTTGCTCGACGCCAGCCCCAGGCGGCTGGAAATGATCGCCAACAAGTTCGGCTTTGAAAGCACCATTGATATCGAAGGCGGTGCCGACGCGATCATGGCGCCCACGGACGGAGAAGGCTACGACGCCGTGTTCGACGCTACCGGCAATGCAGGCGCCATAGGAGCTGGTTTTGCCTATGTCGCCCATGGCGGCACTTACGTTCTCGTCAGCGTCGTAACCGACACCATCTCCTTTGCCGATCCCGAATTCCACAAACGTGAGATGAAGCTGGTCGGCAGCCGCAATGCGACGCGCGAGGATTTTGAAACAGTGGTCGCGGCCATCAAGAAGGGCGATATCGATACCCGCGCCATCCGCACCCACAGCGCGCGGCTCGAAACCTTGCCCGATCAGTTCAACGACCTGCTTAAAAACCGCGATACGGTAATCAAGGCCATCGTGGAGGTTCTATGACGGGCGAAATCGTCCAGTTCGGGACCAGCCGTTTCCTTCAGGCCCACGCCGACCTGATGCTGTCCCAGGCGCGTGACGCAGGCCAGAGTGTCGGCCCCATCACGGTGGTCGAAACGACGGGCTCCCCCGCCAGCCGCGCGCGCGTGGCCGCTTTTGCGCAAGCAAAGTCGTTTCCGGTCCACATCCGCGGCCTGCACAACGGGCAGATGCGCGATGAGCGCCATGAAGTGAGCGGGATTGCTGGTGGATTGTCGGCGCGCGAAAACGCCGAGGCGCTGCGCGATGCTTTCATCAAGGCGCGCTATGTGTTGAGCAATACCGGTGATAGCGGCTACGCCGTGCCCGAACGCCCCATGCCGACGCTCGACGATTGGACCGGTTTTCCCGAACTGCTGACGGCGCTGCTGCGGGAGCGCTTCGAAGCGACCGGCGCTGCCTTGACGCTCTTGCCGTGTGAACTCATCTCGCGCAACGGCGACACCTTGCGTGCCATCGTTATCGAACTGGCGCGAGAAGGGCAGGGGAGCGAAGCCTTCGTGCGCTGGATCGAAGAGAGATGCATTTTCGTCAATGCTCTTGTCGATCGTATCGTATCCGAGCCGCTGGACCCCATTGGCGCCGTTGCCGAGCCCTATGCGCTCTGGGCGCTTGAGGCCCAGCCCGGATTCGAGCCGCCATGCACCCATGAGCAAATGGTGGTAGTGCCCGATCTCGGACCCGTCGAGCGCAAGAAGCTTTTTATTCTCAATCTCAGCCACACCTTGCTGGCACAACACTGGCTCGACAATGGCGCTCCGGACGGCCTTACGGTCCGCGAGGCGATGGCCGATCAGGAAACGCGAACGTGGCTGGACACCATAGTCACCGCCGATATTCTCCCCACCTTTCCGAGCGGTGACGACGCACCCGGCTATTGGGCCCAGTGCCGGGACCGGTTCGATAATCCCTTTCTCAATCACCGACTAGCCGATATTGCCAGCAACCACGGCGCAAAGATCGAGCGGCGGGCGAAGGGCTTCCTCGACTGGGTCGGAGTAAGTAATGGCCGCGCTAGCTGCCCCCACCTGCGGGCGGCGTTTGGCTCGGCCATAAATGCCGGAATGGAGTAGCGCTATGCGGATTGATGCCCATCAGCACTTCTGGACCTATTCGAAGGATGCTGCCGATTACGGCTGGATGGGCCAGGAGATGGATGTCCTGCATCGCGATTTCGGGCCCGCAGAACTCGCGCCACTGCTCGCCGAGATCGGCTTTTCAGGCTCGGTGGCTGTTCAGGCTCGTGAAAGCGAGGCCGAAAACGACGCTCTTTTGGCTCACGCGGATCGGAGCGATCTCGTCAAGGCCGTGGTCGGGTGGCTCGATCTTTGCGATCCGGCCGTCGAAACACGCATCGCGCACTATGCCGGCCGGGACGTTTTCAAGGGCGTGCGCATGCTCATCCACGATCACACCGACCCCGATTTCGCCAATTCCGATCCTCATCGGCGCGGCGTCGCGCTCCTCGAGAAATACGGGCTGAGCTATGACCTTTTGCTCAAGCCGCCGCATCTGCCTTCGGCGACGGCACTGGTCGATGCGTTGCCCGAAACGCGCTTTGTCATCGATCACATCGCCAAGCCGCGGCTTGCTGACGGCTGGGACGAGGAATGGGCCCAAGGCATGGCGGCCATCGCCCAGCGCCAGAACGTCTGGTGCAAACTCTCGGGCATGGTCACCGAGGCCGATTGGACGCATTGGCGGGATGCTCCCTATACCCGCTATCTCGATTTCGTTCTTGAACACTTTGGCGCCAGGCGCCTGATGATCGGCTCGGACTGGCCGGTAGCGCTCTGCGCTACCGACTATACCGCCGCCATGGGTATCGTCATCGAATGGGCCAATACGCTTTCGCCCCAGGAAGCAGACTTCATACTCGGGCGCACCTGCCAGAGTTTCTATAGGATCGATCATCCATGAATAAGCCAATCGATATCCCGCGCTTCGGATTCGGTGGTGCCGGTCTGGGCAATCTTTCGCGGGAGGTCAGCGACGACGAAGCTCATCGGACGCTCCAGGCGGCATGGGACGGCGGCCTGCGCTATTTCGATACCTCCCCGCTCTATGGCTTTGGCCTGAGCGAATTGCGCGTCGGCAGTTTTCTGCGTCGCCAACCGCGTGCCGAGTACGTGCTTTCCACGAAAGTGGGACGGTACATGGTCCCGCCGCGCGGACGTTCCTATGACCGCGGCATGTGGACGGCCCCTCTCGATCTGATGCCGGTTCACGATTATTCCTACGATGCGACCATGCGCTCGCTCGAACAGTCCCACGCCCGGCTCGGTCTGGCCGACATCGATATCGTCTATATCCACGACGTCGACCGCCGCAATCTCGGAGCCGATTTCGACCGCCATTACCGCGCCGCGATCGAGGGTGCTTATCGTGCGCTCGACGAGCTTCGCAGCCAGGGTTTCGTCAAGGCGATCGGCATCGGGATCAATGAATCCGATGTGGCCGCGGACTTCATGGCCGAAACCGATCTCGATCTGGTCATGCTGGCTGGCCGCTACACGCTGATCGAACAGCCCGCGCTGGCGGATTGCCTGCCGATGGCAGAGAAAAAGGGCGTCGGGATCGTTAATGTCGGGGTTTTCAATTCCGGCGTTCTTGCCAAGGGCGTATCGAGCGCTACCTATGATTATGGCGCCGTACCGCAAGCGGTGATCGAAAAGGTCAGGTCGGTCGAACGGGTCTGCGGCTCATTCGGCATCACCATGCCGGCCGCCGCAGCTCAGTTTTCACTCGGCCATCCGGCCATCGCTTCGGTGGTGTTTGGCATGACTCGTCCGCAGAATGTCGAGCAGACGCTGGCCTATCTCAAAGAACCCATTCCCGCAGCGTTCTGGCAGGCCCTGGCCGATGAAGGTATCATCGGCGCGGATGTTCCCGTGCCCGCGGCATCCGCAACCGATCGCGATCGATAATGAACAGCTCCAACACATTTCCCGCCCTTGTCCTCAACCCCACCGACAACGTCGCGGTGCTGCTCGAGAACGTGCCGGCCAGGGCCGAGGTGCAACCGGGCCTCTTTTCCACCCAGCGAATCTCGCGCGGGCACAAGATCGCAATTGCGCCAATGGCCGAGGGCGAACCGGTTCGCAAATTCGGCCAGATCATCGGCTTTGCAAGCAAGCCGATTTCGGGCGGCGAATGGGTGCACGAGCACAATTGTGGAATGGGAGCGGAAGGGGGAGCGTTCGCCCGCGACTACCAATTCGGCGCCGGTGTCGAGCCGGTCGAATTCGTGCCCGAACCCGAGCGCGCGACCTTCCAGGGTTTCCGTCGCTCGAACGGCAAGGTCGGCACCCGCAACTATATCGGCATCCTCACCTCGGTGAACTGCTCGGCGACCGTCGCCCGCTACATAGCCGAAGCGGTGGAGCGTTCGGGCATGCTCGACGACTATCCCACCATCGACGGCATCGTCTCCTTCGTGCACTCCACAGGCTGCGGCATGTCGGGCAAGGGCGAGGGTTTCGATATTCTTTCGCGCACCCAATGGGGTTATGCAGCCAATCCCAACCTCGGCGCTGCCCTGATGGTTGGCCTGGGTTGCGAAGTCTTCCAGATCGGGCGCATGAAGCAGAAGTACGGCATCGCCGAGGACGAGACCTTCCAGACGCTGACGATCCAGGGGGAGGGGGGTACCCGCAAGGCGATAGAGCAGGGGGTCGAGCGCGTGCGCGCCATGCTCCCGATTGCCGCCCGCGCAGAGCGCGAAACGATCCCGGCCTCCGAATTGATCCTGGCCCTCCAATGCGGCGGGTCGGATGGCTATTCGGGCATCACAGCCAACCCGGCCCTCGGCGTGGCCGTCGATATGCTGGTGCGGCAGGGCGGAACGGCCATACTTTCGGAAACCTCGGAAATCTATGGCGCCGAGCATCTGCTCACCCGCCGCGCCGCCGATCGTGCAATAGGCGAAAAGCTCATCGAGCGCATCCATTGGTGGGAAGACTACTGCGATCGCAATGGCGGCGAGATGAACAACAATCCCTCGCCGGGCAACAAGGCGGGTGGACTGACCACGATCCTTGAGAAATCCCTGGGTGCTGCGGCCAAGGGGGGCACCACCCCGCTCATGGCGGTTTATGAATATGCCGAACCGGTAACCGAGCGCGGCTTTGTCTTCATGGATACGCCAGGCTTCGACCCGGTATCAGCCACCGGCCAGGTCGCCGGCGGCGCAAATGTCTTGTGTTTCACCACCGGCCGGGGCTCGGCGTTCGGCTGCAAGCCCGTCCCATCAATCAAGCTGGCGACCAACTCCGATCTCTACGCCCGGATGACCGAGGATATGGACATCAATTGCGGGGACATTCTCGAAGGCGTGACGCTCGAACAAAAGGGCGCCGAGATTTTCCAGCACATTCTCGATGTCGCGTCGGGCAGGACCACAAAATCTGAAGATCTGGGTTACGGCGACAACGAGTTTGCCCCCTGGCAAGTTGGCGCGGTTATGTAGCCGGCAGCCTATGTCGGAAAAAACAGGACTGTGCGCCACGCGCCGAACATGCCAAACAGGGGCATGAGCGATGCCAGTACATATCGGGGGACCGGGGAGATGGACGCCTCAATCCAGAGATTGTCCGAACTCATTAAACATCATGCGCGTGAGCGGCGGATACTGGTAGCCCTTGCCGGTCCGCCGGGGGCCGGCAAGTCGACATTGGCCGATTCGCTGAAAAAGGCATTGAGCGCCGAGAATATACAGACCCAGGTCGTTCCGATGGACGGTTTCCATCTCGACGATGCAATACTTGTCGAGCGTGGCTTGCGGCCCCGCAAGGGCGCTCCGAAAACCTATGATGTCGCGGGCTTGAAGGTTCTGCTCGAACGGCTCCGCTCTGAAACCGCCTCGGATGTGTTCTATCCGGTTTTCGACCGCGCGACGGAGAGTTCGCGTGCGGCCGCCGATAAGGTTGGCCCTGAGCATCGCGTGGTAATCGTTGAAGGCAATTACCTGCTGCTGGACGAGCCGGTCTGGCGCGACATCGCCGCTCTGTTCGACCACACGATAATGGTGACGGCGCCTTTGGCGGAACTCCAGCGCCGGCTGGTCCAGAGGTGGCTCAACCACGACTATAGTGCCGATGAGGCCCAGGAAAAGGTCGCCGGCAACGATCTTCTCAATGCCGAGCTTGTGGTCACCCGCAGCCTGGCGGCCGATTTGACCATCGAAGACTAGCGCAAACGCTTTAGGCGTCTTTGAACAGAACTTCGCGATCGAGCGTGAAGTTGGAGATCAGGGGCAGGCACGCCCCACCCATCGCGCGCGCATCGGCGCCGAACTGGCCCTGAACGATGGCGGGTGCGGTGAGGCCCTGCCGGTCGAATTTTTCGAGATCTTCCATGACTCGCGCAACGACGACCTCCCGCATCTCGGGGGGGAAGCCGCCGTCGATGACAATGGCCTCGAAATCGATTATGGCGGTCGCCGAAAGGATGATCACCGCGAGGCTTTCGCACAGAACCTCGAGCCAATCGTCCAGGATCGGGCCTATCGTTTTCCAGTCGCCGTCCTCACGCCAGAGCATTTCGGGATCCAGTCCCGCCTCGCGCATTTTTTCCGCCAAAGCATAAAGGGACGTGCGCCTAAGTACCTGCTCATATCCCTGGCCATCTTCTCGCCGGACGGGAAGCGGGGCGATGGCACCGGCATAACCGCTACGTCCGGGGAAAAGCGATCCGTTGAGCACCACGCCACCGCCGATGAACGACCCGATAAAGATGTAAAGGAAATCGAGATGCTGGCGGGGATTGCCAAGCAACAGCTCGGCTGCGCAGGCGGCGGTGGCATCATTGTAAAAATAGACGGGCCAGGGGCTGATATTTTCAACCTCGGCGCGAATATCCAAAGTCTCCCATGCGGCCAGCACCTCCTTGGGTGCGCCGACCTGATGTTCCCAGTTCCAGAGTTCAAACGGGGAGGCAATACCGATCCCGACAATTCGCTGGCGCTGCTCGGGCGTGAGCTCGCGCGAAAGCTTGCCGATGCCGTCCTCGAGAAAAGTGAACAATTGCGCGGGATCGGGATAAGGGTAGGGGTGGTGAAGCTTGCCGCGCACGGTGCCCAGCAAATCCATGACGAGCAGATCCACACTGCGGCGGCCGATCTTGAGGCCAAAGGCGAGAGCGCCGTCGGGCGCCAGGGAATAGGGCACTGAGGGTTGCCCGACCCGGCCGCGCAATGGCGCCTGCCGTACGAGCAGTCCATCGCGTTCAAGGCCATTGGTGATTGTTGAAATGGTTTGCGGGGACAGGCCCGTCTGCCTTGCTATGGCTGCTTTGGACAGCGACCCGTTGCGCCGGATGAGCGACAGTACAAGTCGCTCATTATATAGGCGCAGGCCAGCCTGATTGGTGCCGCGGCTGAGGTCGGTGAATTCGCCTGCGGTCCGGCCAGTTCGGTCCGGCCGTGTTTCGGCGTCGCTCATTGTCTCGCTCCCTTGCCGGATTTGATCCGGCCCGGCGCTCCTATCCCAGGTTGCGCCGTTCATCAACTGAACGAATTTCCGGTCTGTCGTCAATAAATAAATCCATTGGATTAATTTATTGACAGCCGCCGAGCTTGGTGTTTGATTTGGGGCAGGGCCTATCGGGAGAGAGCGGCCCGAACATCTGGAGAGGGGCGCCATCGGAGCGCCTTGGGAGGAATTGATATGAAGACCAAACTTATGGCGTCCGCTTGCGGCGCGGCACTTGTCGGCATGCTTTCTGTGGAAGGCGTTCAGGCCCAGGAAAACGTTCTTGCCTGCCTGATTACCAAGACCGATACGAACCCGTTCTTCGTAAAGATGAAAGAAGGCGCCGAAGCCAAGGCCCAGGAACTTGGCGTTGAGCTTCGCTCCTATGCCGGGCGCATTGATGGAGACCACGAAAGCCAGGTGCAAGCCATAGAATCGTGCATCGCCGACAATGCCGATGGTATCCTGATCACCGCATCGGACACGTCCAGCATCGTTTCCTCGGTTCAGCAGGCGCGGGACGCCGGAATTCTGGTCATCGCCCTCGATACGCCGCTCGATCCCGTCGATGCAGCCGACGCCACCTTCGCGACCGATAACTTCCGGGCGGGCGAGTTGATCGGCCAGTGGGCCCTGGCAACTCTGGGTGAAGAGGCGGGAGATGCCCGTATAGCCTTCCTCAATCTCACGCCAGCGCAGCCGACCGTCGACGTCTTGCGCAATCAGGGCTTCATGAGCGGGTTCGGGATCGACCTTGCCGACCCCAACGTCATCGGCGATGAATCCGATCCGCGCATCGTTGGTCACGACATCACCAACGGCAATGAGGAAGGCGGACGCACGGCGATGGAGAACCTGCTTCAGCAGGATCCTACCATCAACGTTGTTCACACCATCAACGAGCCGGCGGCCGCTGGTGCCTATGAAGCCCTCAGGGCGCTCGGCCGGGAAAACGACGTGCTTGTCGTTTCGGTCGATGGCGGGTGCCCGGGTGTCCAGAACGTCATCGACGGCGTTATCGGAGCGACATCGCAGCAATATCCTCTGCAAATGGCCGCGCTTGGCATCGAAGCCATTGCCGAATACGCGGAAAATGGCACACTTCCCGAACCGACCCCCGGCAAGGATTTCTTCGACACCGGCGTGCAGCTGGTCACCGATGCGCCTGTCTCCGGCGTTCCCTCCATCGGGACGGAAGAGGGCTTGGAGTTTTGCTGGGGCTAAAGCGCCTTTAGCAAAATGGGCCGGGAACGTGGGTTCCCGGCCCAACCTTAGGTTCTGGTCGAGGATCCTGTGATGAGCAAGACCGACAATACATCTACCAGCTATGAAAGCGGCCTTCAGGGCAGTAGTGCCGAGGTCGCGACGTTTTCTAATGAGCACCGGTCGTTTCTGAAGTCTGTGCAGCACGCGCTTCACGTCAATCCGGCGCTCATTCCGCTTTTTATTCTGGTGCTGTCGGTAGCGGGATTTGGAATAATCCTGGGCGACCGCTTTTTCTCGCCCTTCTCGCTGACGCTTATCCTGCAGCAGGTTGCGATTGTGGGTGTGGTGGCGACGGCGCAGACATTGGTCATCCTGACCAAGGGCATCGACCTCTCGGTCGGGGCGATCATGGTGCTCAGCTCGGTCGTGATGGGCCAGTTTACCTTCCGCTACGGCTTTCCCGTCGAACTGGCCATTTTGTGCGGATTTGCCGTCGGTGCGTTGTGCGGTCTCATGAATGGCATCCTCGTGGCCCTGGTCAAATTGCCACCCTTTATCGTCACTCTGGGGATGTGGCAGATCGTTCTTGCGTCGAACTTCCTGTATTCGCGCAATGAGACCATTCGTTCCCAGGACATCGAGGCAGCCGCGCCACTGCTGCAATTTTTCGGCCAAAGCCTCCGGTTTGGCGGAGCGGTCCTCACCTTTGGCGTTATCGCCATGGTGGTTCTCGTTTTTGTGCTCAACTACGTGCTCAACAATACGGCCTGGGGCCGGCACGTTTATGCCGTAGGCGATGACGCCGATGCAGCGCAGCTTGCTGGCGTGCGCGTCAAGAAAACCCTGATTTCGGTTTACGTGCTCAGCGGCCTGATCTGCGCGCTGGCCGGCTGGGTCCTGATCGGGCGGATCGGTTCGGTATCACCGACGGCCGGACAGTTCACAAACATTGAATCGATCACCGCTGTTGTGATCGGCGGCATTTCGCTTTTTGGCGGGCGGGGCTCTATTCTGGGCACGCTGTTTGGCGCGCTGATCGTTGGTGTATTTGGTCTGGGGCTGAGACTTATGGGGACAGATCCCCAATGGACCTACCTGTTGATCGGTGTCCTCATCATCGCAGCTGTAGCGCTTGACCAGTGGATCAGGAGGATTTCCACATGAGTGGTGACATCATTCTCGAGGCCAAGGGGTTGGTCAAACGGTTTGGCCGCGTGGTGGCTTTGGACCACGCCGATTTCGAACTGAGGGCCGGGGAAATCCTTGCGGTCATCGGGGACAATGGTGCGGGCAAATCGACCCTCATCAAGTCGCTCTCCGGCGCGATGATCCCCGACGAAGGCGAAATCCTGCTCGAAGGCGAGCGGATCCACTTTTCATCCCCCATGGCGGCGCGCGCGGCCGGTATCGAAACCGTCTATCAGAACCTCGCGTTGTCGCCGGCGCTTTCCATCGCCGACAACATGTTCATGGGCCGTGAAGTGCGCAAGCCCGGCTTCATGGGCCGGGTGTTCCGATCGCTCGACAAAAAGGCGATGGATGCCCGGGCGCGCGACAAGCTGAGCGAGCTCGGCCTCATGACGATCCAGAACATCCGCCAGCCGGTCGAAACGCTATCGGGTGGCCAGCGGCAGGGCGTTGCCGTGGCGCGGGCCGCGGCATTCGGGTCGCGCGTCGTCATACTCGATGAGCCAACCGCCGCGCTGGGCGTCAAGGAGTCGCGCAAGGTGCTCGATCTGATCCTCGGGCTGCGCGAACGCGGTCTTCCGGTGGTTCTGATTAGCCACAACATGCCGCACGTCTTCGAGGTTGCCGACCGCATCCATATCCACCGGCTCGGCAGACGGGCGGCGCTCATCAACCCCTCAGACTATTCGATGTCGGATGCCGTGGCCATCATGACGGGAGCCATGGACGCCGCAGCTTGAATGTAGGGTTGCATCGCCCCTTGGCGCGATGCAACCCTGCACCATCAGCAAGCGAGGATGCCATGTGCCGCAACATCAAACCGCTGTTCAACTTCGAGCCGCCCGCCAGCAAAAACGAGATGCACGACGCGGCGCTTCAGTTTGTGCGCAAGATTTCGGGAACCACCCGGCCTTCTCAAGCCAACCAGGCCGCGTTTCATGAGGCGGTGGAGGAGATCGAGCGATCTGTCCGAAAGCTCCTGCATGCTCTGGAAACCAAGGCTCCGCCCAAGGACCGGGAGGTCGTGGCGGCCAGGGCCCGCGAGCGCGCCAAGCAACGCTATCAGGGTGCCTCCTGAAGGCTGACGACATATTCCCGCTCTACCCATCGGGTCACCGATGGCTTACGCGGCTTCAGTTGAATGCTGACCCGACGAGACGGCGCCGTTCAAGTCTGAGAACTGCATCTTGTTAAAGGCCCTGTAGGCCAGGATCTGCTGGACCAGACGCTGCGAATCTCCTGTAACCTTTGCCATGATGATACCCCCATCGATGATGCACGAAAGCATCTCCGCCATGACACCGATGGCGACGGGTTCGCGCGGCTGGTAAATGGCGGCAATTGCCTCGAGATGACCGCGGATACGCTCATTGACGCTTTCGATTGCTTCGCGGTTGAGTGCCACGACCCGGCGGTCAAACAGACGCTCCTGATAGCAGATCGAGGCGATCATGCAGCCGGGATGACCGCCCGGAAGATCAGACATCACCTCAGCCAGCAGCTTGAGACCGATCAGGAACGATTGCAGCGGATCTTCGGATAGTTCGGCAGCGCGACCGAAAACCTCATCGAGGATGCGCTGGTCTTCGGCCACATAGCGACGCAGCAAGTGGTGGGCGAGTTCGTTCTTGTCCCTGAAATGATAAAAGAACCCACTCTTGGTAATGCCGGCTTCGGCAATCACTTCCTCGATTGACGTCGCGCCGAACCCCTTGGCCAGCACCGATGCCTCCGCCACTTCCAGAATGCGTTCGCGTGTTGCCTCACCCTTGCGCATGGTCGGCCTCCCGAAAACTGTACTTGCGGTACGGAAACGTGAAGACAATATTATAGGCGAATTCGCTCGCACTTCACCAGACAATAAGTAACCCCTTGGAGTTGTGGGGAAATATCGCGCCTGTCGTGCGCAGTACCACGCGTTTTCTAGGTCGTGTTGACAAAGTGGATTCCCAAATCAGGTGAAGTCTGATTCAACACTCCTCTTTATGGGGAGCGATGATGGCACGCGGCGATCTGACCGATGAAGAGTGGGCAGTAATCGAAGGGTTCTTGCCCACAGAGCGCGGACGGAAATCCCGCCCTGCTCATGATAATCGGCGTTTTCTCAACGGCATGCTGCATGTGCTGCGGGTTGGCTGCCCCTGGCGCGACATGCATGAGCGCTACGGCAAGTGGAACTCTGTCTATGTCCGGTTCCGGCGCTGGGCCGAACAGGGCGTCTGGGATGCCATCCTTGAAACGCTGGTCCAGATGGGGCTGACCGATGACTGGCAGCATATGATCGACAGCACCACAGTTCGGGGCCATGTATCGGCAGCCGGCGCAAAAGGGGGACTCACAAGGAGGCTTTTGGTCGATCACGCGGCGGCTTTACGTGCAAAATCCACGCCCGCTGTGACAATCAGGGACGCCCTCTTGGCTTTGTCCTGACAGGCGGGCAAGCCTCGGACTATGGCGCGGTCGGCGAACTCATGGCCCTGCCGGTCAACAAGCCAAAGGCACTTCTGGCCGATAAGGGCTACGACGGCGATGCTGTTCGAGAAGCCCTGCTGCTACAGGGCATCTTGCCAGTCATCCCGCCAAAGGCCAATCGCAAGGTTCATATTCCCTGCGACTTCTCCCGTTACAGAGACCGCAACCGCATCGAGCGCATGTTCGGGTATCTCAAGCACATGCGTCGCATCGGCACCCGGTATGAGAAAACGGCTCTGTCATTCGCAAGCTTCCTCAACCTTGCAGCCATCCGCAGGTGGCTAAAAGACTTTGTCAACAGGACCTAGTTTTTCCGCATGCGATCTGGGACAAGCCACCCTCAGAGGGACGGTGTTGCCGCCCATTGTTGATCGAGGAGAAATTACCATGTCGAAATACCGCCAAGCATTGCCACAAGCCGATGGCCGGCTCTTCCTGAGTGACGGTGGAATGGAAACCGCGCTGATATTCCTGCAGGGGGTCGACTTGCCCCAGTTTGCCTCGTTTGTTCTGCTCGAAAGTGAGAGCGGGCGCGCCGAGCTGGTCAAATACTACGAGAAGTTCCTGCCAATCGCGCGCAGCAAGAATGTCGGGTTCGTGCTCGACACCGCCACATGGCGGGCGAGCCTCGACTGGGGAGAAGTACTTGGGTTCGATGCCGACCGGCTGACTGCGGTCAACGTTGCTGCGATCGACCTCGTCGCCGGACTGCGCGACCGGTGGGAGACGCCCGAGACGCCGATCGTGCTCAATGGTGCCATCGGCCCGCGCGGCGACGGCTACAAAGCCGGTCGCATGGATGTTGCCGAGGCACAGGACTATCATGCCTTCCAGGTCGAAATATTCGCCGGCACACAAGCCGATATGATCTCGGCCATCACCATGAACACGGTGAATGAGGCAGTTGGCATCGCCTTGGCCGCCAGGGCGGCAGACATGCCGTGTGTGGTGTCCTTTACCGTCGAGACCGACGGCAAGCTTGTCGACGGCACCTCGCTTCGCGCGGCCATTGAAGCGACAGAGGAGGCAACTGGCGCCTCACCGGCCTACTACATGGTCAATTGCGCCCACCCGACCCATTTCGAACAAGCCCTCGCCCGAGACGAGGATTGGGTCAAACGCATACGCGGGGTCCGCGCCAACGCGTCCGCAAAGAGCCACGCCGAACTCGATGATTCCGATACGCTCGATATCGGCGATATCGCGGGGCTCAGCGGGCACTACAAGTCGCTGACGCGCAATTTCCCGTCGATGCGCGTTCTTGGAGGATGTTGCGGAACCGATCACCGGCATCTTGCTGCGATCAGCGAAGCCGTCGTGCCGATCTGAGGTGCCGATTGCCCTGGGGCCCGTCCGAGACGGGCCTCAGCATTGTGTACCCTGCCGATCCCGTATGGAACGACGATAGTCCGATGGGCTCATGCCTGCGAGTTTGCGGAAGCTCGTATTGAAGGCCGAGAGCGATCCGAAGCCTGAATCCATGGCGACCTGGAGCACGTTGACATCGCCGCGCAACAACAGGGCCTGCGCATAGGAGAGACGCAAAAGGCTCACATACTCATTGAGTGTCATGCCGGTCGATTTCTTGAAAACGCTCATGGCATATTTGGGGTGGATATCGACCGAGGACGCAATTGCGCTCGAGTCGATATCGTGCCGGAAATTCTCGGCAATATAAAAGCAGATCTCACCGATATTCTGGAAACTCTGCCGGTCGGGCGCCTCGGACGGCGCCGTATCGGTCGTTGCCGCATCGAGCAGCTTATAGCTATCAAACTGAATGCGCTCGATCCTCAGCAGCAATTCGTCGATGGCGTGGTTGACCTTCACCGGGTCGTCCGAGCGCAGATAATCGGACCAGCGCGCAAAGGACCGGTCGTCGCCCTCGTCATGCTCGGCGGCAAGCAAGGTCGCCCCGCGCATCAGCCTTTGCTGGATATCGGCCGGCAGCCGGAGCCTGAAAAAGTGCACCAGCGGCAAATGGATGGCGATGAACATCGCGTCCTCGCTCGTATCGAACACCTGATGGGGCAGGCCGCCCCAGAACAGGCACAGATCGCCGGCTTCGAGGTGCACGCTATGGCCTTGCATCTGGTAATCGACCGATCCGGCAAAGACGTAATTAATTTCGACCTGAGCATGCCAATGGGCAGTGGGCATGATGCCGGGCTGCTCATGGCTGATCACAAGCTGGTTGGGCACGCTCTCGACGGTGCTCTTGAGCGGGTTCCAGTAGCGTTTTTGACCGATCTTACTTTCCAACGACTCCCTCTTCCCTTTTCGTGAGACGCCGGCTCTGAACACGATAGTGTAAAACCAGCCCGTGCATCGGGCAACACAAATGGGAGGAATATCAATGCGTCTTACCACAGGATGCGCAACCCTTGCGCTTGTCCTCGGCATGACCGGCGGCGCCCTGGCTCAATCGGGCGAAATTACCGTCTGGAGCTGGGATGTTGCGGCCGCGTCGCTGCAATCGACAATCGAGGGTTTCAATGCCCAATATCCTGATGTGACGGTCACTGTCGAAGACCTTGGCAACCAACAGGTGTTCGACCGCACGCTGGCCGGCTGCGCCGCCGGCGGATCGGGCTTGCCCGACGTCATTTCCATCGAGAACGGCGAAGCGGAAATCTTCTGGAACCAGTTCCCCGATTGCTTCGCCAATTTGCGCGACCTGGGCTACACCGAGGAAGTGGCCGCCGGTTTCCCGGACTTCAAACGCACTGAGCTTGAAGTCGGCGACGTCGCTTACGCCATGCCTTGGGATTCCGGTCCCGTGGCGATGTTCTATCGCCGCGATTTTTATGAGAACGCCGGCGTTGATCCTGCCTCGATCACCACATGGGCTGATTTCATCGAAGCCGGACAGGCCGTTGCCGAAGCCAACCCGGGCGTGGTCATGGGCCAGGCCGATTTCAACGGCGATACCGAATGGTTCCGCATGCTCGCCAATGAGCAAGGCTGCGGCTTCTTTACCGGCGAAGGCGATGCCATCGCGGTCAACCAGCCCGGCTGCGTCGCCGCCCTCGAAGCTGTAAAAGACATGGCTGACGCCGGCATCCTCGTCGCTGGCAACTGGGACGAACGCATTCAGGCCATCCGCGCCGAAACCGTCGCCAGCCAGCTCTTCGGTGGTTGGTATGAAGGCACCATCCGCTCCAACGCGCCCGAACAGGAAGGCCTCTGGGGCGTTTACGAAATGCCATCGGTGACCGAAGACGGGCCGCGTGCCGCCAATCTTGGCGGTTCGGCTCTCGCGATCACCAACGCCTCGGACAACAAGGAAGCCGCCTGGGCATATGTCAACTACACCCTCGGCACAAACGAGGGCCAGGTGACCATGCTGCGCGAATACGGCCTCGTGCCCTCGCTGCTTTCAGCACTCGACGATCCCTATGTCGAGGAGGGCCAGCCCTTCTGGGGTGATCAGGCCATCTGGGTCGATATTCTCGGAACGCTCGATCGCGTCGTTCCCAGCCGTGGCACACCCTTCTTCGGCGATGCACAGGGCGTCGTCCAGGCGGTCCAGACCCAATACCTCAACGGCGGTTACGAAAACGCTCAGGCCGCGCTCGATGATGCGGCCAGCCAGATCGCGCTGGTCACCGGCCTTCCGATCGCGGAATAATCTCCCCAAGGGACAAATCGGCGCGTGGACCTTTTGGCCCGCGCGCCAATCAAGGAGGAGGAGCAAGGCCATGCGCGCAACGACGCGAACGGCGTACGGATTTCTGACGCCCTATCTGTTGATCTTTGCCGCCTTCTGGGTCTGGCCGATCATCTATTCGTTCTACCTCTCCTTCATGTCCACACGCGTTCAGCCCTGGACCTTCAACCCCACCTTCAACTGGGGACGGTTGATCATCGACCCCGCTTTCGCCAACGCGCTCAAGAACACTCTGCTTATCCTCGTCATCCAGGTTCCAGTGATGATTGCGCTGGCGACGCTGCTTTCTGTGCTGCTCAATTCCCAACTGCTCAAGGCGCGCGGCATAATGCGGTTTGCCTTTTTCGCGCCAGTTGTGGTTGGCGAGGTTGCCTACGCCGCCGTCTTCCGCCTGATGTTCCAGGCCGATTTCGGCGTCATCAACAAATTGCTCGGCCTTGTCGGCATCGCCCCGATCTCGTGGAGCTCGAACCCCACTGCCGCCATGGCGCTCATCATCATGGCCGTCACCTGGCGCTGGGTCGGCTACAACGCCATCATCATCCTCTCGGGCCTGCAATCGATCCCCGAGGACGTCTATGAGGCTGCAACGCTCGACAAGGTCTCAAAGACAAAACAGTTCTTCTTCATCACCCTGCCGTTGCTGCGCCCCATCATTCTGGTTTGCGTGGTCCTTTCGGTCATCGGCACCATGCAACTGTTCGCCGAACCCTTCCTCATCACCAATCGCGGCGGCCCCGGCGGAGCCACCGAAACGCTCGGCCTGTTCCTCTATCGGCAGGGCTTTACGGTTCTCAATTTCGGCTACGCCTCGGCAATAGCCTACACCATCGCGGCCATCGCCATTGTTATCTCGGCGCTCAATTTCTGGCTGGGGAGGGACCCCAAATGAGATCGAAATCGCAAACCACGTTGCTGCGAACCGTGGGGCTTCACGCCGTTCTGGTTCCCCTGGCTCTCGTCTGGCTGTTTCCCATCTGGATGATGGTTGTGTTTTCGACCCAACCGGAAAACGCGATCTTTTCGGCCAATCTCGTCATGCTGCCGTCAGATCAGTTCGCCGAGAACTTCTCCCGCCTTCAAGCCGATACCGGCTTCCTGCGCACGGTCTTCGTCTCGGTTGTGGTGGCGCTGGTCTATACGGTCCTGTCGGTCATGTTGACCTCCATGGCAGGCTGGGCGCTGGCGCGCTACAATTTTGCCGGCAAGGGGCTGGTTCTGGCCATTATTCTCGGCACGTTGACCCTGCCATATTTCGTCGTCGTCATCCCCCAGTTCATCATGGTGGCCCGCGATTTCGGTCTGGCCAACACCTGGTTCGCGCTGATCGTGCCGCCGCTGTTCAATTCGCTTGGCGTTCTCTTCATGCGCCAATCGTTTTCCATGATGCCGGCCGAGCTTTTCGATGCCGCCCGCGTGGAAGGCGTCAAGGAATGGCAGATCTTCCTGCGCGTGGCCCTGCCGATGGCCCGCCCGACCATTGCTGCGCTGTGCATCATCCTGTTCCTTGCGAGTTGGAACAACTACCTCTGGCCGCTGCTCATCAACAACCGCCCCGACATGATGACCGCGCCGGTGGCATTGGGATCGCTGATCGGGCTCACCCGCGTCTCCTGGGGCGGCATCATGACCGGCGCCGTTGTTTTGACCATCCCCATGCTCGTCGTCTTCGTCGTGCTTCAACGCCATTTCGTCGCCGGCATTGCCGCCGGCGCAATTAAGTAGGAAAAGCCATGGCTGGTGTGACACTCAATTCCGTCAAGAAGCGCTTCGGCGCCGTCGAAGTCATCCATGGCGTCGACCTCACCGTCGACGATGGCGAGTTCGTCGTCTTCGTCGGTCCTTCGGGCTGTGGGAAGTCAACGCTTTTGCGCATGATCGCCGGGCTTGAGGATATATCCGACGGGGAAATTGCCATCGGCGGGACCACCGTCAACGACGTCGAGCCCGCCGATCGGGGCATCGCCATGGTGTTCCAGTCCTATGCGCTTTATCCTCACATGACCGTCGAACAGAACCTCTCCTTCGGCCTGCGCATGAATGGCCGCCCCAGGGATGACATCGCCCGCCGCGTCTCCAACGCTGCCTCTATTCTCCAGATCGAACCGCTCCTTGCCCGGCGCCCCAGGCAACTCTCGGGCGGCCAGCGCCAGCGCGTTGCGATCGGACGGGCCATTGTGCGTGAACCCGATGTCTTCTTGTTTGACGAACCGCTCTCCAATCTCGACGCCGAACTGCGCGTCCAGATGCGGGTGGAGATCGCCCGTCTGCACAAGGAGTTGGGCACGACGATGATCTACGTCACCCACGACCAGACAGAGGCCATGACCCTGGCCGACAAGATCGTTGTCCTGCGCGATGGCCGTGTCGAACAGGTCGGAGCGCCGCTCGATCTCTATGACGATCCGGCCAACCGCTTCGTAGCGGGATTTGTCGGATCCCCGCGCATGAATTTCATGGCCGCCAAAGTGGTCGAAACCACCGCGGGCAGCGTAACCATCGAAACCGTAAAGCACGGCTCGCCTAGGCTCACCTTGCCGGTCAATCAGGCGCTCGCGAGTGGTGATGCTGTCACCCTCGGTATCCGCCCCGAGCATTTCGGTGGTAGCGACGGGGAGGGCACCCCATTGACTGTCAAGGTCGATGTCGCCGAACATCTGGGCGCAACCAGTTTCGTTTACGCCAATATGCAGACCGGTGAGCAGCTGATCATCGAGCGCGAACAATCGCGATCTGAAATGGGCCGCACCGAGTTGACCGTCACCATCCCTCCCGCCAGGGCCTATCTTTTCGATAGCCGGGGCGATCGCATCCGCTAACAACCAATACCTCTCATCTTAGAAAGAGACACTTCCTATGTCGCAACAGCAAAAAGTCCGCTGGGGCATCCTCGGACCGGGGTCGATCGCCCGTGCCTTTGCCGCTGGCCTCGCCCACGCCCAGTCCGGTGAACTGGTGGCCCTCGGCGCGCGCAATCCCGATAAGCCCGGCTACGCCGAGCACTTCCCGGGCGCGCGCGTGTTGAATGGCTACGACGCCCTGCTCGCCGACCCTGATGTCGATGCCGTCTATATCGCCACCCCGCATCCCCAGCACGCCCAATGGGCCATCAAGGCCGCCGAAGCGGGCAAGCACGTGCTGTGCGAAAAGCCCATGGGGCTGACCGCGTTCGAAGCCGATGCCATGTTCCACGCGGCGCGCAAGGCAAAGACCTTCATGGGCGAGGCCTTCATGTACCGCGTACACCCCATGACGCAAAAACTGATTGATCTCATCGCAGCCGGCGAGATCGGCGAGGTCCGCGCCATCAAGTCGAGCTTCGGCTTTGCCATGCCGCGCTTTGATCCCGAACATCGCCTCTACGCCAATAAGCTCGCCGGCGGCGGCATCCTCGATGTCGGCTGTTATCCGGTTTCCATGGCCCGCCTGATCGCCGGCGCGGCAAACGGAAAACCGTTTCTCGAACCCGAAACCGTCTCCGGTGTCGCCCATCTGGGCCAATCCGGCGTCGATGAATGGGCCGCCGCGGTGCTTAAATTCCCTGGTGGCATTCTCGCCGAAGTTTCCTGTTCGGTCTCGCTCGCGCAGGACAATGTCTTGCGCATCCTGGGTACCGAGGGCCGCATCGAGGTACGCGATTTCTGGTTCGCCACCGGCCATAAAGGTGGAACCGCGATCATCGACATCATTCGCCCCGACGGCAAGCACGAGCCCGTCGAAATCGCCGAGGCCGGTTGGCTCTATTCTTTCGAAGCCGAAGCGGCCAGCCTGGCCATCCTTGCCGGAAAGACCCAGTTCGATGCTCCCGGCATGAGTTGGGACGACACCCTGGGCAATCTGCGCGCACTCGACAAATGGCGCCAGACCGCAGGGTTGGAATTCGAGATCGAAAAACCGACACTGCGCACCAGAACGCTCAAGGGAGAAATCCTTGAAAAGCGCAGCGACCGCATCGGCCGCGTCTCCATTCCTGGTCTCGACAAGCCCGTCTCCCAACTTGCCCTTGGATTCGAGGATTTCCGGTCATTTTCAAGCGTTGCGATCCTGCTCGATGCCTTTTACGAAAAGGGCGGTAACGCCTTTGACACGGCGTTCATCTACGGCAACGGCATCACCGAAACCCTATTCGGCGACTGGCAAGCATCGCGCGGAGTGCGTGACGATGTGGTGGTGATCGGCAAGGGCGCCCACTCGCCTTTGACCTATCCCGACGTGATCGCCAAGCAACTCGACGTCAGCCTCAATAAGCTCAAAACCGACCACGTTGACGTCTATTTCATGCACCGCGACAATACCGACGTGCCTGTCGATGAATTCGTCGATGCCATGGACGCCGAGGTTCGGCGGGGCCGCATTCGGGGCCCGTTCGGCGGTTCCAACTGGACCCGTGAGCGCTTCGACGAGGCCGTCGCCTACGCCAATCGTACCGGCAAGACAGCGCCGAGCGCGCTATCGAACAATTTCTCACTGGCGGAAATGCAAAAGCCCCTTTGGCCCGGCTGCGTCGCTTCGTCGGATGATGACTGGCGCACATGGCTTTCAGACCGTCAGGTCACGAACTTTGCCTGGTCGAGCCAGGGAAGGGGCTTTTTCACCGACCGGGCCGGGCGCGATAAGACCGAAAATGCCGAGCTTGTCGAAACCTGGTACACCGAGGCCAATTTCGCCCGTCGCGATCGCGCCGTAGAACTGGCGCACAAGCTGGGCAAGAAGCCCATCCATGTTGCCCTCGCCTATTGCCTCTATCAACCATTCCCGCTGATCCCGCTCATCGGCCCGCGCACCCTGGCCGAACTCGACGATAGCCTCGAGGCACTGGACATCACCTTGACGCCGGACGATATCGTCTGGCTGCGCGACGGACGCCGTTGATTTGCGGCGAACCCGGGCATGGCGGCTGGTTCTATCGCGCCGCCATGCTGGAGCCCTGCAGGGCGGCCGTACAATGAGCGTCGCCCGAAGTCCATTATCGGGGTTCGATATCTTTGTTAAACCAACGGCGCATTTACCGGTGTATGAGAGCCTTTGGTATTGATTTGAAATCTCGGGGGCGCGGGTGAGCGACCAGATATTCGATATTTTCATCGTCGGCGGCGGCATCAATGGCTGCGGTATAGCGCGTGACGCGGCGGGACGGGGCTATTCGGTCTGCCTTGCCGAGATGAATGATCTGGCCTCGGGGACTTCTTCTGCCTCTACCAAACTCATTCATGGTGGTCTGCGTTATCTCGAGCACTACGAATTCCGGCTGGTGCGCGAATCCCTCCAGGAGCGCGAAGTGCTCTGGGCCATGGCACCGCACATCATCTGGCCGCTCCGCTTCGTTCTGCCCCACCACAAGGGGCTGCGCCCCGCATGGCTCCTGCGGCTTGGCCTGTTTCTTTATGATCACATCGGCGGCCGCAAGCGCCTGCCAGCCACCGCCGTTCGCGACCTGCGAAAAGACCCCCTCGGGGAAGCGCTCAAGCCCGGTCACGGCAAGGCGTTCGAATACTCCGACTGCTGGGTCGATGACGCGCGTCTCGTCGTTCTGACCGCCCGCGACGCAGCCGACCGCGGCGCCGAGATCCATACACGCACGCGGCTGACATCCGCCCACCGGGCTGGCGACCATTGGGAGATTGCTACCGAAAACGAAGCGGGCCACACCCGAACCGTGCGCGCCCGCATGCTGGTCAACGCGGCCGGACCATGGGTGTCCGAGGTGCTTTCAGGACTGATCGGCGGCAATGAGAGCCATGATGTGCGGCTGGTCAAGGGCAGCCATATCGTGGTGCGCAAGCTCTATGACGATCCGCGCTGCTTTTTCTTTCAGAACGCCGACGGCCGCATCTTCTTTTCCATTCCCTATCAGCAGGACTTCACCCTGATCGGCACCACCGACCAGGATTTTGATGCCGACCCGGCCTCCGTTTCGATTTCTCCGGCCGAAATCGATTATTTGCTGGAAGCGGCAAACGGCTATTTCCGCAACGCCATCGGCAGGGACGATATCGTCTGGACCTATTCCGGCGTGCGCCCGCTCTATAATGACGGCGCGTCCAAGGCGCAGGAGGCAACGCGCGATTATGTCCTCAAGTATGCCGGCGGCAAGGACACGCCAGCCCTTCTCAACGTGTTCGGCGGCAAGTTGACCACCTACCGCCGCCTCGCCGAATCCGCGCTCGAGCATATCGAAACTGCCCTTGGTCGTCGCAAATCTCGATGGACGGCCCATTCAACTCTGCCCGGCGGAGATTTTCCAGTCGATGGTTTCGAGGCCGAGGTCGATAGTCTGCACAAGCGCTACCCCTTTTTGTCCCCGGGTGACGCGCGCAGGCTTGTGCGGGCCTATGGCACGCTGGCGCGCACCATTCTGGGCGATGCGCGGAGCGCGGACCAGATCGGCCCCGATTTCGGTTGTGGCCTTTCGGGCGCCGAAGTGCGTTATCTCATCGAGCGGGAATGGGCGCGCAGTGCCGATGACATCCTCTGGCGCCGCTCCAAACTGGGTCTGCATGCCGAAAAAATCGACCGGCCGGCACTGGATGCATTCGTCCGGCAGGCCGTTGCGGCCGCTGGTCACGCCAACGCCTAGATCAGTCCACGCCGGGCTGAGCTTATCGAAAGCCAGTCACGTCCAACCCGCTCACGCGGGAAGGCGACTGCGTTTCGTCCAGCCTCCCGTCGTTCCACATCCCTCATGGGCAACAGCCCCAGATCGACTCGCGTCCGCTCGTTGATCGCAGATACATCCAGGTATTCCGGTTGGTTGTGCCGGCGTTCGAACACTGCTTTTATGAGATTGGAAAACCGCGTCATGGGATTTATCCTTCCAGTATCGTGCAGACAGCATGGCTGGAAATGGTTCGAAAGACCAATCGAACGTCATGACGATGGATAAAGAGGGCTTATGATGAGCGAGAACCTGCCTCCATTGCCGACCCTGCGCGTGTTCGAAGCCGCGGCACGCCATCTCAATTTCACGCGGGCGGGTGAGGAACTGGGCATGACCCAGGCGGCGGTCAGCTATCATATCAAACTGCTCGAAGAACGGATCGGCGCGACGCTGTTCGTGCGTCACGGCCGCAAGATCGATCTGACCGATGTCGGCAGTACGCTGGCCCCGGCTTTGAGTGGTGCCTTTCGCTCGATTGCCAACGCATTTGATGCCGCGAAATCGAACGTCGGCAGCACTCTGCTCATTTCGGCCCTGCCCACCCTGTCGGCCCAGTGGTTGGCCCGCCGCCTGGGGGCATTTCAGGTCCTCCATCCTGAATTCGCGGTGCGTCTGGACACCTCGACCACGCTTGTCGATTTCGACAATGATAATATCGATGTGGGGATACGTGGCGGGATGGGCGATTATCCCGGGCTTGTCTCCCATCTGTTGTTGCGTGCCGAATACACCCCCATGCTCAGTCCGGCGCTTGCGGCGAGCATTGGTGGCGTCAAAACACCTGCCGACCTGCTCAAGCTGCCTTTTGTCAACGACGGTGACACCTGGAACGCCCAATGGCTCGAGCTCGCCGGACTACCCCCGACTGAGGTGCTCAGGGGCCCCAATCTAGGTCTTGGCAGCCAGTATCTTGACGCGGCAGCGGCCATTTCGGGTGGCGGCATCGCCATGCTGACCCCTGCCTTTTATCGTGAGGAGTTGAGGGACGGGCGCCTCATCCAACCGTTCGACATTGTCGGTGTCGACGCCTTGAGCTATTGGCTCGTTTATCCCCACGCCCGCCGAACGCTACCCAAGATCCGGGCCTTTCGCGACTGGTTGTTGGCCGAAGCCGAAATTTTGCAGAATCAAACGGTTTGACATCAGCATATCTTAATGAGAACATAACAGGAACAATTAACCAGGGCGGCAAGCATGGACGCGCCTCTTTTGTTCCCTCAACTCCCTCTGGCGGCACGCCCGCCGTTCTATTTTGCCCTGCGCCCGGATGTTGAAACGGCCGCCAGAATCCGCACGCTGGCGCGCAATTTCCAGAAGCGCGACGAAATCGGCGGCCGTGTCTATCCTGCCGATCGCCTGCATCTGTCCTTGTGCCCCATCGGCTTGCATGGGCTCAAACGGGGCGAGGTCAGAGCGGCAATCGAGGTCGCCGCTGAAATTGCTGCCGAGCGCTTTACTGTCCGCTTCGACAAGACAGCATCGGTGCGGGGCAGGGGTGGCCACTGCCTGATCTTGCGTTCCGACTTGGTATGCACCGGTCTCGACCGCCTTGCCACAGCGCTGCGTCGCCGTCTGACCGCAGCCGGATTGACCGTTCCCGGCGGCGAAGGCGCTCCGCATCTGACGATAATCCGCCAGACCGCGCAAACGCCCGAAAGCGTCCTGGAGACACCTGTTGAATGGGAGGCAGGCGATTTCGTTCTCGCCCGGCTGGGCGGCTCGGCCAGTAACGATCTGGCCTCTTGGAGGCTTGGTGCCTGACGACCGTGCTACCCGCCGTGCCTCTGCGCCTCCTGCCATTGGGCATGCCAGTCATCGGCCAGAGCAACCCGGCGGCGGCCATAGCGCACTTCGGTCAGTTGTGCTCCCACGATCCGTTCGGTGCGAAAGTGCCGAAAGGCCTCGCGTAGCGTACACCAGGCCGCGATGATCTGCTTGTTCTCGTAAAAAGCGATCTGCACCGGCCAGATTTCACGCGCCGACGCATTGCCCTTTTCATCCTCATAATCGATGCGCAGTGCGCGTTCGGCGCGCATTGCTTTGCGCACCAGCGCCAGAAGCGGCAGTGGGTCGCGGGCCTCCCGGACCTGAACCGGCCACAGACCGGTGTCGGAAATCCGGTCGCGCAGGTCTTCGGGGCTGGCATTGGCGATTTTTCCCAATGCGTTGCGCGCGGCGGCCGAAAGCTCTGTATCGGGCTGCGCCTCTACCCAGCGCGCCCCAAGGACGAGCGCCTCGAGCTCATCGGCCGAAAACATCAGCGGTGGCAGAAAAAACCCAGGGCGCAGCATATAGCCGATCCCGGCTTCCCCTTCGATGGGTGCCCCAAGCCCGATCAGGGTCTGGATATCGCGATAGAGCGTGCGCACCGACACGCTTTGATCTTCGGCCAGTTGCGCGGCCGTCACCGGCAGCCGGTGCCGTCGCAGGGCATCCATGATGGCAAATAGGCGTTCTGTCTTGTCCATGCGCGAAACTGCCTGCGAATCCGGTCCTTTGCGGCGTTGCATTATAAGGACGGGACCACTATTGTCCGCCCAAATTTTGGACAGCCCGGATACCCCCTGATGAGCGACGATTCCTTCCTGCGCGAAGTCGAAGAAGAACTGCGCAGCGACAAGCTGAAAGCCTTCTGGCGCCGTTTTGCGCCGTTCATCATCGGCGGCGCCGTGTTGATCGTTTTGCTGGTGGCGGCCAACGAAGTCTGGAAGTGGTATCGATCGAGCACCGCCGCCAACGCTTCCGACCAGTATTATGCAGCGGTGGAGATGGCCGAGAGCGGCGATATTGCCGGTGCCCGGACCGCCTTTGCCGAGCTCGAAGCGAGCGGCCCTGAAGGCTATGCGATTCTGGCGCGCTTCCAGGAAGCAGCGCTTCTGGCCGAACAGGGCGAGCCCGACGCGGCGATTGCAGCCTATGACGCGCTTGCCGCCAGCCTCGATCAGCGCCGGCTGCGCGAACTGGCCTATGTCCTGGGTGGCTACCTCGCCGTGGACTATCTCGATGTTGGCGCCGTCGAACAGCGCGTCGGTGGCCTGACCGGCGAAGACAACGCCATGCGCAATAGCGCCCGTGAAGCGCTGGGGCTGGCTCATTACAAGGCCGGTAATATCGAAGAGGCACGCGCCAATTTCGAAGCCATGGCCGCCGACCCCAACGCAGGCCAGGATATCCAGCTGCGCGCCATTATCTATCTTGAACAGCTTGCCTCGACCGGCGTGGACGTAAGCGAAGACCTGCTTGGAGCCACTGGGCCCATGGAGCCCGCGCCAGAGCAGATCGCCATTCCCGCCGAGTCCCCGAGCCTTGAAACGCTCGGCCAGCCGCTGGAAGCTGAATCCGAGCAATGAGCGCGAATGTAACCGTCGCCATCGTCGGCCGCCCCAATGTGGGCAAATCCACCCTGTTCAATCGGCTGGTGGGCCGGAAAATCGCGATCGTCGACGACACGCCGGGTGTGACCCGCGACCGCCGCGAAGGTCTGGGCCGTATTGGCGATCTGACCTTCACGCTGGTCGACACCGCCGGCTATGAAGACGCCAATGACGACAGCCTCGAAGCGCGCATGCGCCGCCAGACCGAAATGGCCATTGCCGAGGCCGACGTCATCTTGTTCATGATCGACGCCCGCGCCGGCCTGACCCCCACAGACGAGCACTTCTCCCGCCTGCTGCGCAAGGCCGACAAGGAAATCCACGTCATCGGCAACAAGGCCGAGGGCCGCGCGGCAGAGGCCGGACTGGTCGAGGCCTACGCGCTGGGTTTCGGCGAAGCCATACCGCTTTCCGCCGAGCACGGGCTGGGCCTGGCCGATCTCTATTCCATCATATCCCAGGCCGTCGACAAGGCCGACGAAGCCAAGGCCGCTGCCGCCGAGGCCGAATTCGACTACGACATGGTGCAAAAGCCCGCCGTCGATGTGGATGTCAACGAAGACGAGGGCGAGGATTTGGCGGGCGACACAGCGCCCATGCGCTGGAATCCCAACCGCTATCTCAACGTCGCTATCGTGGGGCGCCCAAACGCCGGCAAGTCGACCCTCATCAATCGGATGGTGGGTGAAGAGCGCCTTCTGACCGGCCCCGAAGCGGGTATTACCCGCGATTCGATCATGGTCCCGTGGGAATGGGAGGGCCGGGTCATTAACCTGGTCGATACCGCAGGCATCCGCCGCAAATCCCGCGTACAGCAAAAGCTCGAAAAACTGTCGGTTTCCGACAGCTTGCGTTCGATCCAATACGCCGAAGTCGTCGTCCTGCTGCTCGATGCCACCATCCCGTTTGAAAAGCAGGATCTGGCTCTGGCCGATCTTGTCGAGCGCGAAGGTCGCGCCATGGTCATTGCTGTCAACAAATGGGATCTGATCGAAGACAAGAACGCCAAGATCCTCGAACTGCGCGCCGAATGCGAACGCCTGCTGCCCCAGCTGCGGGGCATTCCGCTGGTCACCATGTCGGGCCTGCAGGGCCGCAATATCGACAAGCTGATGAAGGCGATTTTCGAGATCGAGCGGACCTGGAACGTCAAGATCCGCACCGCCAAGCTCAATCGCTGGCTCGCCGCCATGACCGAACACCATCCGCCCCCGGCAGTGTCAGGCCGGCGGCTGAAACTGCGCTACATGACCCAGGCCAAGACGCGCCCGCCCAGCTTTATCGTCTTTGCTTCACGCCCCGACGCCCTGCCCAAGGCGTATCAACGCTACATCGTCAACGGTCTGCGTGAGGACTTCAACTTGCCCGGAACGCCCATCCGCCTCTGGGTCCGCGGCGGCAAGAACCCCTACGTCGATGACGACGGGAAATAGAAATTGAAAAAGGCCGGATTTTCATCCGGCCTTTTCCTTTCAAACAGTGCGCTTTAGAGCGGCTCTTCGCCCTGCAGGATGTCCACCCGCATGCCCGTCTTCGTGTAAGCGGGCGAAACCAGATCAACGATCCTGGGTGCAACCTCATCGGGAGAGGGGAGCGTCTTGGGGTCTTCACCCGGCATCGCCTTGGCGCGCATCGCGGTGCGGACCTGGCCGGGATAAAAGATATTGGCCTTCACCTCAGTGATGGCCATTTCCCCGGCATAGGATTTGACCATTGCGTCCAGTGCCGCCTTCGATGCCGCATAAAGCCCCCAATAGGGCTTGGCCGAAAGCGCGGCGCCCGAGGAGATAAACACCGCGCGCCCCGCATCGGACTGGCGCAGCAACAGATCCAGCGAACGGATCAGCCGGTAATTGGCTTCCACGTTGACCGCAAAGACGTTGGCGAAATCCTTGGGCGCGATATGGGGTAGGGGGCTCAATACGCCCAGCGCACCGGCATTGCCGATCAGCCCATCGAGTTGGCCCCAGCGCTCGAATATCGCAGCACCCAGCCGATCGATGGCTTCCCCATCGGTCAGATCCATCGGCACCAGCGTCGTCGATGAACCCAGAGCCTGGATATCATCGTCGAGATCTTCCAGCCCGCCGACGGTTCGCGCAACAGCGATCACATGGGCTCCGCGCGAGGCGGCGTTCTTGGCGGCGGCATAGCCCAGCCCGCGCGAGGCGCCGGTCACCAACACCACGCGGCCGGCAAGGTCTTTGTTATCAGTCATGCTATACGGCTTCTCTCAGCATCGAAATCTGCTTAGGATCGTTCTTGTCGCGACCCTCCAGATCGGTGAGCGGCGTGGGGTAATCGCCGGTGAAATAATGGTCGGTGAATTGGGGCGCCTTTGGATTGCGCTTTTCCCCGCCCACGGCGAGATAGAGCCCGTCAATCGAAAGGAATTCCAGCGAATCCGCGCCGATATAGCGGCACATGTCCTCGAGCGTCGCGTACTGGTTTGCCAGCAGCTTGTCGGGATCGGGTGTGTCGATGCCGTAATAATCGGAATGATAGATCATCGGGCTGGCCACACGAATGTGGACTTCCTTGGCGCCCGCATCGCGGATCATCTGCACGATTTTCAGCGAGGTCGTGCCGCGCACGATGGAATCGTCAACCAGCACCACACGCTTGCCCTCAATCACCGCCCGATTGGCCGAATGCTTGAGCTTGACGCCAAGCGCCCGGATCGATTGCGTCGGCTCGATAAAGGTACGGCCCACATAATGATTGCGGATGATCCCGTATTCGAACGGTATGCCCGATTGCTGCGCATAGCCCAGCGCCGCCGGCGTGCCGCCATCGGGAACCGGAACCACGACATCGGCCTCGATCGGGCTTTCCTTGGCCAGATTGATGCCCATGGATTTGCGTGCCGCATAGACCGAACGCCCCGAAACCACCGAATCCGGCCGTGCGAAATAGACATATTCGAAAAGGCATACGCGCTCGGGGCGCGCTTTGAACGGCTTGAAACTGTCGATGGAAATCGAGCCGTCCTTTTGAATTTCGCACACGATCACTTCGCCATTTTCGACGTCGCGTACGAATTTCGCGCCGATGATGTCGAGGGCGCAGCTTTCCGAGGCAAAGATCGGCTTGCCGTCGAGATCGCCCAGAACAAGCGGGCGGATGCCGTTGGGATCGCGCGCCCCGATCAGCTTGGTGCGCGTCATGGCGACCATGGCGTAGGCGCCTTCGATAGCGCCCAGCGCATCGATGAACCGGTCGGCCGAGCGGGTGCGCTGTGAACGCGCGATCAGATGCAGCACGACTTCGGTGTCCGAAGTCGATTGGCATATGGCGCCCTGCGCGATCAGCCGCTTGCGCAGCGAAAGCCCATTGGTCAAATTGCCATTATGCGCAATGGCGATGCCGCCGACTTCCAGTTCTGCAAACAGCGGCTGCACATTGCGCAGCACGGTTTCCCCCGTCGTCGAATAGCGAACATGGCCCATGGCGATGTTGCCGGGTAGTCGTCCGAGAGTGGCGGCGTCGGTAAAGTGATCGCCGACCAGGCCCAGATGACGCTCGGAACTGAAGCGCTTGCCGTCGAAAGAGACGATGCCGGCGGCTTCCTGTCCGCGATGCTGAAGGGCATGCAGCCCCAGCGCGGTCAGCGCCGCCGCGTCATCGTGCCCCAAAATGCCGAACACGCCGCACTCTTCGCGCAGCGTGTCGCCGTCCATCTCAAGGGCAAGACCTTTAAGGTGATCGCCTGTCGTCGCGTGGAGCGTGCTCAAATTATCCACCATTGATGCGAGGACATAAAAGGAGCGGTTCGGAAAGCCTTGCGCGCTTCGCAAAAATCGCTCCGTCAATCGGGGGCTTACGCTCCCGACCCATTCAAGTCAACACGGCTCGATACCGCCTGCGGCGATATCACACTCCGTTGATCGCCGCCGGCGGCTCCGGTGTGGTATCCGGCTGCGGATCATTGGCGCTTTCATCGTTGATGATCGGGTCTTCGATCGGCCCGCCACCCTGAAGCAGATCGTTGACCTGTTCCTCGAGATTTTCCGGCAGCAGCGAGATAAGCCCGTCACCCAGCGAGCGCAGGGTCGGCAACGATTGCGCCTCGCCATACCAAGGCAGGTTAGGCGGATTTTCACCGATCAGCCAATCGGCAAAGATCACAACGACCACCGCAATCAGAATGCCGCGCAACGCACCGAACACGAAGCCGAGCGTGCGATCGAGCGGCCCGAGTTTGGAATCGGTGATGAAATCTCCGATCTTCATGGTCAAAAGGTGCAGGATGATCAGCGCCAGAATAAAGCTCACCACCACCGTGGCGATATTGGCCCACAGCGGATCGGCCACGAACTCCTGAGCGATCTGGGGCTGGTAAAAGAACATGTAGGCGGCAAAAGCGGCCGCACCGGCCCAGGTGACGAGCGATAGCACTTCACGGGTCAGCCCGCGCGCCGTCGCCAGCAGTGCGGAAATCAGAACGAGAATTCCGACGGCGATGTCGAAAGCGGTCAGCATGGGGGACGGTTCTCCAGCAAGCCCTGTTTGACTGTCCGTTTAGCGGTTAAATGTGGCAAAGCCAAGCGATTGCATGGGATTTCCAAGGCTTACCGACACCACGTCCCAAAATCAGTCGGCCTCGGCCACGTTCCGCTCGCCAGCCGCCGCGATCCGGCCAACCAACTCGGCCAGCGCCGAAAACTCGTTGAGCGCCACCCCGTCAGTTCGCTCCTTGGCGTTGAGCCTGGCCGTATGCACAGACCCGAATCCCAGTTTTGCCGCTTCGCGCACCCGCAGATTGGCGTGCACCACAGGCCGGATGCCACCAGAAAGGCTGACTTCGCCGAAATAGACGGCATCGGCGGGCAGGGGGGAATTGGTGAGCGATGAGATCAGCGCCGCCGCCACGGCAAGATCGGCCGCCGGTTCGTTGACTTTGAGCCCGCCCGCCACATTGAGATAGATGTCGTTGGCCCCGATCCGCACCCCGCACCGCGTTTCGAGAACCGCCAGAACCATCGAGAGACGCGCGGAATCCCAGCCCACAACGGCCCGGCGGGGCGTGCCGAGCGGGGAAGGGGCAACCAGCGCCTGGATTTCCACCAGCACGGGCCGCGTGCCCTCGACCCCGGCGAACACTGCCGAGCCTGCCGCCCCGGAATCGCGTTGATCGAGAAACAGCGCCGAAGGGTTGGGCACTTCGCGCAACCCCGAGCCCACCATCTCGAACACCCCGATCTCGTCGGTCGCGCCATAGCGGTTCTTGACCCCGCGCAGGATACGGTAGGTCAGCGAGGTGTCGCCTTCGAAATAGAGCACGGCATCGACCATATGCTCGACCACCCGCGGTCCGGCGATCTGTCCGTCCTTGGTGACATGCCCCACCAGCACCACCGCCGAGCCCGACTTCTTGGCGAACCGGGTCAGCGCCTGCGCACTGGTGCGCACCTGTGTTACAGTTCCGGGCGCGCTTTCCACCCGCTCGGTCCAGCAGGTCTGGATAGAATCGATGATCACCAGATCTGGCGCCTTGCCCTTCTCGATGGTGGCGAGGATAGTCTCGACATGGGTTTCGCTGGCCAGTTCCACTGGCGCGTCGGCCACGCCCAGCCGTGCGGCGCGCAGCCGGACCTGGGCAATCGCCTCTTCCCCTGAAATATAGATGACCCGCTTGCCCTGCCGCGCCAGCGAAGCCGCCGCCTGCAAAAGCAGCGTCGATTTACCGATTCCCGGGTCGCCCCCTACGAGGATGGCCGATCCCATGACGAACCCGCCGCCAAGCACGCGATCGAGCTCGCCATTCTTGCTCTCGATGCGGATGGCGTCTTCGCTGTCGCCCGAAAGCGGCACCAGTTCCACCGGACGTCCCGAAGCGACCGCTGCCTTGGGCCCGGCACCGACCCCCGACGTCGCGACTTCCTCGACAATCGAGTTCCACTCTCCGCACGCCTCGCACCGCCCCGCCCAGCGCGGGGTGACTGCGCCACAGGATTGGCAGACATAACTGGATTTGAGCTTGGCCAAGGATCGTCCCGAATCTAAGTCGAAACGACCCTATTATCCGGGTGGGTTTCGATCAAGAACAAATTGAGAACAAATCTCAATCGAGCGACACGCCGTCCGGCACGTTTGCGTAAGTGCGCGGGAAACGACCGTTGAGCGTCGTCAGCACTTCGTACCCGATGGTCCGCGCCGCATCGGCCACGTCGTCGATCGAGATGTTGGGCCCGAGAATTTCCACAGGATCTCCCGGCTGGATAAGCCCCGGCACATCGGTGATGTCGATGGCTGTCATGTCCATCGAGACCCGCCCCAGCACCGGGACGATTGTGCCGTTGACGGCAACCCGTCCGCCCATCTGCCCGCCAATGCCCGAAAGCCCGCGGAAATACCCGTCCGCGTAGCCCAGCGCCATGATGGCGATGCGCGTGTCACGACGCAGGCGATAGGCCGCGCCATAGCCCACGGTTTCCCCGATCCGCGCATCCTTGATCTGCAGGATCGGGACGTCCATCGAAATCACCGGCGCCATCGGATTAGGCCGCCCGTTGATGGCCCTCCCGCCATATATCGCAATGCCAGGCCGCACGAGATGATAGTGATAGTCCTTCGAACTCATCACCGCCGCCGAATTGGCGATCGAGGCTGGGATGTCGGGGAAATGGTTGAGCAAACCCTGGAACAGCCCGTTCTGCTTGCGCGTCATTTCGTGGCTTGGCTGATCGGCGCAGGCAAAGTGGCTCATGATCATCTGCGGCTCGAAACCCGACTGGTCAAGCTCGCGCCGCACCAGTTCGGCCTCCTTCATCCGGAAGCCGACGCGGTTGAACCCGGTGTCGAAATGCAGCGCCGCCGGCGCCGCCTTGCCCCGGTTGAGGCAGAAATCGAGCCACTCGGTCAACTGACTCATCGAGGCTAGCACCGGCATCAGTCCATGCGCCGCATAGTCTGCCGCGGTGCGCGGAATCAGCCCATCGAGGACGAAAATGAACGCGTCGGGGATTGCCTCACGCAGCGCCACGCCTTCATCGGGCGTCGCAACGAAAAAGAATCGCGCTCCGGCTTTGTAAAGGGCTCGACCGACCGCTTTCGCGCCCGTGCCATAGCCGTCGGCCTTGAGCACGGCCCCAGTCAGCGATTTGCCCGATACCGTATCGAGCGCCTTCCAGTTGCGCACGATAGCGTCCAGGTCGATGGTGATGCCGCCACCGAGAATGCTCTTTGAACTGGTCATGACGTCCGCCGAATCCCTTCCGGTCTGGCGTAGCGCGAAACCGACGGGCGCGGCAAGCCGGGCAAGGACTTACTCGCCGCGCGTCGGCAGATAATCCTCGCGCGCCAGGTTCGAGAACCGTGTGAGGTTGGCCTGGAAGTGCAACTGCACGGTGCCCGTGGGGCCGTGACGCTGCTTGGCGATGATCACTTCGGCCCGCCCATGCACCTTTTCCATCTCGGCCTGCCATTCGAGATGTTCCTGTGTGCCTTCCTTGGGCTCCTTGTTGCCCAGATAATACTCCTCGCGATAGACGAACAGCACCACGTCGGCATCCTGCTCGATCGATCCCGATTCGCGAAGATCGGCGAGCTGAGGATGCTTGTCCTCGCGGTTTTCCACCTGGCGCGACAGCTGGGAGAGGGCGATGATGGGAACCTCGAGTTCCTTGGCCAGCGCCTTGAGGCCCGTGGTGATTTCCGTCAGCTCCTGCACGCGGTTCTCACCGGCCTTTTTCGAGCCCGATAGAAGCTGCAGATAGTCGACGATCAGCAGGTCTAGCCCCTTCTGCCGCTTCAATCGCCGCGCGCGCGCTGAAAGCTGCGCGATCGAGATGCCGCCCGTATCGTCGATATAGAGCGGCACCTGGGCCATCAGGTTCGAGGTGTCCACCAGCTTTGTGTACTGGCTCTCGTGAATATTGCCGCGCCGGATATCGGACGATGAAATCTCCGACTGCTCGGCCAGGACGCGCGTCGCGAGCTGTTCAGCGCTCATTTCGAGCGAAAAGAACCCTACGACCCCGCCATTGACGGTTTTCATGTGCCCGTCAGGCGTTGGCTCTGCCTTGTAGGCCTTGGCCACCGAAAACGCGATATTGGTGGCCAGCGAGGTCTTGCCCATGGCAGGACGCGCCGCAAGGATAATCAGATCCGAGCGCTGCAGCCCGCCCATCAGCCTGTCGAGATCTGTCAGCCCCGTCGCAGTTCCCGAAAGCGATCCGTCGCGGGAATAGGCTTCGCCCGCCATGTTGATCGCTTCGATCAGCGCCTGGTTGAAGCCCTGGAAACCACCATCGTAACGGCCCTTTTCGGCCAGATCGAACAGTCGCTTTTCGGCCTCCTCGATCTGGATCTGGGCCGAGCTTTCCACATCGGCGTTATAGGCGGTGTCCATCACCTCCTCGCCGATCAGGATCAGATTGCGCCGGATCGCCAGATCGTAGATCGCCTGCCCATAGTCGGCGGCATTGAGAACCGTGGTCGCTTCCGCAGCCAGCCGCGCCAGATACTGCGCCATGGTGACGCCTTCGAGCAGATCGTCGGGCAAATAGGTCTTTGCCGTCACCGGGGTCGCTGTCTTGCCCGCCCGGATGATCTTGCCGCACACCTCGAAGATCGCCCGGTGAATCTGCTCATAGAAATGATCGGGCTCGAGAAAGTCTGAGACGCGATAGAACGCTTCGTTGTTGACCAGAATCGCGCCCAGCAAGGCCTGCTCCGCCTCTATGTTATGCGGGGCAGTCTTGTATTTTGGCTCGGATTCGGTCGTGACGGGCGCGAGCCGTCTCACAGCTTCCATTACGGTCTCTTGGAATTGGTGTTCACACTCTCTTAACCGCGCCGCGTCGGCAGGCAAGGAGAAGATGCCAATGTCAGTCTACCTGATTCGCTTCCCTGTTAAGGACGGGGATAACTTTCCCCCTGCCTCGACAAACAAAAAGGCCGGGCGCAGGGCCCGGCCTTTTGATTCGATGATGCGGAACGCTTACGCGTCCTGCTGACGCTCGATTTCCTCGGCCGCTGTGGCGGCTTCGTTCTGCGTGGCATCGTCATCTTCGTCTTCCATATCGGCGAGGGAGACGAACTCCTCTTCTTCGTCATTATAGTCCTTGCGGGCCAGGTTTTCACCAGCGGCCTGACGCTCGGCCTCGTCCGACGAGCGGGCGACGTTAACGGTGATCTTGACCGCAACTTCGGCGTGCAGGTTCAGAGCAACCTCGTGCAGGCCGACGGTCTTGATCGGGCCTTCGAGGTCGACCTGGTTGCGTTCGACCTTTTCGCCATCGGCCAGAAGGGCGTCGGCAATATCGCGGGCCGAAACCGAACCGTAGAGCTGGCCGGTTTCGCCGGCCTGACGCACCATGACAATGGTCTTGCCGTCGAGCGACGCGGCGTTCTTTTCAGCTTCCGAGCGACGTTCGGCATTGCGCGCTTCGATGGTCTGGCGTTCGGCCTCGAACTTGGCGCGGTTGGCTTCAGAAGCGCGAAGCGCCTTGCCCTGCGGCAAAAGGAAGTTGCGGGCAAAACCGTCTTTGACGGTCACTTCGTCGCCGATGGTGCCCATGCGGCCCACGCGTTCGAGAAGGATAACTTTCATTTGTTTTCTCCAATGCTGTCCCGCCTGCAGGAGGCGGTTAGAGGGCCGGACCGATTTCCAGCCCCCAACGAATGCAGCAAGAGCTGCTTATTTCACTGCGTAGGGCAGAAGGCCCAGAAAGCGCGAACGCTTGATGGCACGGGCCAGCTCGCGCTGCTTCTTGGCCGAAACGGCCGTGATGCGCGAGGGAACAATCTTGCCGCGCTCGGAAACATAGCGCTGCAGCAGGCGAACATCCTTGTAGTCGATGGTCGGTGCATTGGCGCCCGAGAACGGGCAGGTCTTGCGGCGGCGCTGGAAGGGGCGACGGGTCTGCGACTGGGTAAGATCACGAATAGCCATAGCTCATCTACTCCTTAAAACCGGCGCGGGCCGCGGGGACGGTCGCCACCGGGGCGGTCGTCACGGTCACGCTTCTGCATCATCACCGAAGGGCCTTCTTCGTGCTCATCCACGCGGATGGTCATGAAGCGCAGCACGTCTTCGTTGATGCGCATCTGGCGCTCCATCTCGGCAACGGCGGTCGCCGGGGCTTCGATATTGAGCAGCGTGTAATGCGCCTTGCGGTTCTTGTTGATGCGGTAGGAGAGCGACTTGACCCCCCAGTATTCCGACTTTGCAACCTTGCCGCCGTTTTCGGCCAGCAGGTCGGTATAGGTCTTGGTCAGGTCTTCGACCTGCTGCGCGGAGACGTCCTGCCGCGACAGAAAGATGTGTTCGTAAAGGGGCATAAACAGCCTTTCCTGAGAACTTGGTTCAACTCACATCGCCGGCGCGGAGCCTCCTTGTAGCCATGGAAAGGCGACAAAGGTTCTACTAAAGAGCGGGAACACGGGAGGCCGGACCAGCAAACTATCGGTCCATTGTTCCTTGCGTTTGTGACACAACGAACAACCCTCCGTTCAGCCCCCGGCCAAACGAATGCTGGCGTCATCTATAGCGGATGGGTGCAGATTGCAAGGCTTTCCTTGGACTCTTACGCTGCCGGCGCATGCAATCAGATTTAGTGCTTGGAGAACAATGACGATGACCGACCTCCCCAAACTCAGCCGCCCCGCCACGCGCGCGCTCGGCAACGCCGGCATCAAGTCGGTCGAAGACCTCGCCAGGCTCTCCCGAACGGAATTCCTCGCCCTGCACGGCGTCGGCCCCGCATCGCTCCCGCCAATCGAAGCGGCCATGAAGGCGGCAGGCGTCGACTTCGCACAGAAATAGCGCGTCAGTCCACCCGCTTTGCCTTGACTTGGCCCGGTTTTGCGGGCACTTCGCCCGCCAGCTTGCGGGCAGGGCGCTTGTCATTGAACACCGGCGCCCCCTAAATTGCCGCCAGAACAAAAAACGCGCGAGAGGACCTCATGACCAAACCGGCCTTCACCTTTCCCGGACAGGGCAGCCAGGCTGTCGGCATGGGGCACGATCTTGCCCAGACCTATCCCGAGGCCCGTGCTGTCTTTGAGGAAGTCGATGATGCGCTCGGCGTCGCGCTCTCGAAAATCATGTTCGAAGGCCCCGAGGATACCCTGCGCCTCACCGAAAACGCCCAGCCCGCGCTGATGGCGGCGTCCATCGCCGTCATCCGTGTGCTCGAAGCGAACGGCGTGACCGTCGCCGATGCTGCCAGCTACGTCGCGGGGCACTCGCTTGGCGAATATTCGGCCCTTTGCGCGGCAGGCACTTTCTCGCTTTCCGATACGGCCCGTCTTCTGCAGACCCGTGGCCGCGCCATGCAGCAGGCCGTGCCGGTCGGGCAGGGCGCCATGGCGGCGATCCTTGGTCTGGACATGGATGCGGTGCGCGAAATCGCCGCTTCGGCCGCCGAAGGCTCGGTCTGCGATGTCGCCAACGACAATTCGCCCGGCCAGGTGGTGATTTCCGGCGATGCGAGCGCCATCGAGCGCGCCATGGAGCTGGCCAAGGCGCGCGGCGCCAAACGCGCCCTGCCGCTTCCGGTCAGCGCGCCGTTCCATTGCGCTCTCATGGAGCCTGCTGCCGAAGCCATGGAGGCAGCCCTTGCCATGGTCGATATGAAAGCCCCGTCCGTCCCGCTCGTCGCCAATGTTCTGGCCGCCCCCGTCACCGATCCTGCCGAGATCCGCCGCCGCCTTGTCGAACAGGTGACTGGCATGGTGCGCTGGACCGAATCGGTGTCCTGGCTCACAGGGGCGGGCGGCGTGACCGAGCTTTATGAATTGGGAACCGGCAAGGTTCTCACCGGCCTTGCCAAGCGCATCAACAAGGATGTCGCCGCTCAGGCCATCGGCACCCAGGCCGATATCGAAGCCTTCATCGCCGCGCGCAACCAGTAATCTAAAAAGAGGAACGCCATCATGTTCGATCTCTCCGGAAAACGCGCACTCGTCACCGGCGCAAGCGGTGGCATCGGTTCGGCCATCGCCAGGGCGCTTGCCGCTCAGGGCGCCGAAGTGGCCCTCTCGGGCACCCGCGTCGGCGCGCTCGAAGAGGTTGCGAAGGGCATTTCAGGCAAAAAACACATTCTGCCCTGCAATCTTTCCGACCTCGATTCGGTCGAACGTCTGGTCCCCCAGGCCGAAGAGGCCATGGGCGGCGTCGATATTCTCATCAACAACGCGGGCATGACCCGCGACAATCTGTTCATGCGCATGAAGGATGAAGAGTGGGACGACGTCCTCAAAATCAACCTGACGGCCCCGTTTCACCTCACCCGGTCCGCCATCAAGGGCATGATGAAGCGCCGTTTCGGCCGCATCGTCTCGATCACCTCGGTCGTGGGCGTGGTCGGCAATCCTGGCCAGGGCAATTACGCGGCTTCGAAGGCCGGTCTCGCCGGGATGAGCAAGTCTCTGGCCTATGAAGTGGCCAGCCGCGGCATCACCGTCAACACCATTGCGCCAGGCTTTATTGCCTCGGCCATGACCGACGAATTGAACGAAAAGCAGCAGGAGACAATTCTTCAAAAGGTGCCGGCCGGCCGGCTCGGCACCGCCGAGGAGGTGGCTGCTGCCGCCGTGTTCCTTTCCAGCGAGGGCGCGGCCTACATCACGGGCCATACGCTCAACGTCAATGGTGGAATGGTGATGATCTAATCTGCAAAGGGGCTTGCGTCGTCTTGCTTTGACGATATGGTCATGCACAACAAAGTGTGATAGTTGCGCCGGCACACCGTAGCCGGCAGATCAAAAATCAAGGCGAAAAGCCCATAAAATCCGCCGCTGCGCAATAAGGGAGCTCTCCCTGCCCAGAGGCAGAGCGTTAAACAACGAACTCTTAGTCTGCAAAAAAGGAAGACACTATGAGCGACATCGAAGATCGCGTCCGTAAGATCGTCGTGGAGCATCTCAACGTCGAGGCCGACAAGGTCACTGAAAAGGCCAGCTTCATGGATGATCTGGGAGCGGATTCGCTCGATCAGGTCGAACTCGTGATGGCCTTTGAAGAAGAATTCGGCGTGGAAATCCCCGATGACGCTGCTGAGTCCATCCAGACTTTCGGTGACGCCGTCGCCTTCCTCACCAAGGCAACTGCATAATCGGCGACGCCGGTTAGCTTTACGCCCATGAAAATGCGCCGCGTCGTCGTCACCGGTCTCGGTATCGTCAGCCCTCTGGGTGTTGGTCACGAGACCGTCTGGTCCAATATTCTTGCGTCCAAATCTGGCGCGCAGCGTGTTACCGACTTTGAGGTCGGCGATCTGGCATGCCAGATCGCCTGCCGCATTCCCATGGGCGATACCTCCGAAGGCAAGTTCAATCCAGACGACTGGATGGAGGCCAAGGAGCAGCGCAAAGTCGATCCGTTCATCGTCTTTGCCATGGCAGCGTCCACCCAGGCCCTTCATGACTCCGGTTATGAAGCAAAAACCCTCGAGCAACAGGAGCGCAGCGGCGTTCTTATCGGTTCGGGGATTGGCGGAGTTGGCGGCATCTATGATGCGTCGATCACTCTGGCTGAAAGAGGCCCGCGCCGCATCAGCCCGTTCTTTATTCCCGGCCGCCTCATCAATCTGGCGTCGGGCTACGTTTCCATAGAGCATGGCCTCAAGGGCCCCAATCATTCGGTCGTCACCGCCTGTTCGACCGGCGCCCACGCCATTGGCGATGCGGCCCGGCTGATCGCGCTCGATGACGCCGATGTCATGGTGGCCGGCGGTGCCGAGTCTCCGATAAACCGCCTGTCGCTGGCTGGCTTTGCCGCCTGTCGCGCGCTTTCCATCGGCTTTAACGACGCGCCCGAAAAAGGGTCACGCCCCTATGACAAGGACCGCGACGGGTTCGTTATGGGCGAGGGCGCTGGGATTGTCGTTCTCGAAGAATACGAACACGCCAAGGCCCGCGGCGCCCATATCTACGGCGAAGTGATCGGCTACGGCCTTTCGGGTGATGCCCACCACATCACCGCGCCCGCTGAAGATGGCAATGGCGGCTACCGATCCATGTCCGCCGCCCTCAAGCGCGCCGGCATTTCCGCCGCCGATATCGACTATATCAACGCCCACGGCACCTCGACCCCGCTCGGTGACGAGATCGAACTGGGCGCCGTCACCCGCCTTCTGGGAGACTCGGCGCCCAATGTCGTTATGAGTTCCACCAAGTCCGCTGTCGGCCATCTGCTCGGCGCCGCCGGTGCTGTCGAAGCGATCTTCTCGCTGCTTGCCATGCGTGACAATATCGCGCCGCCGACCATCAATCTCGACAATCCCTCTGTGGAGACCGTCATCAACCTGGCCCCGCACACCCCGGTCAAAAAGGAAATCAACGTGGCGCTGTCCAATTCGTTCGGATTTGGCGGCACCAACGCGTCCTTGATTTTCTCTAAAGTCGGCTAGCACCCCTTGCGGTTCTTTACCCTCTCCCGGTCACCCCGGACTTGATCCGGGGTCCAGTACCCCCAACGGTACTGCGCTTGCAAACCGCCGCCGCTCGGCTCCAATCCCCCATTTGACTCTTGTTTTCGCCCAATTTTTTGGCCCATATGACCGTGCGGCCCATGCGGATTCGCACGCATAGACTATCCTTGATATGACGGGCGCCGGGCCCGCGCCAGACCGAAGGGACGGAACTCGACCGCATGGCCGACCGCAAGAAGAAGAACCGCCGCCGCTCGTCCAATGGCTTTTTCGAAGCCCTCAACGGGCTGCTGACCCTCATTCTGCTCGCCCTTCTGGGTGTTGCCGGCGTGTTCATCTACGGCGTCACGGTCTTTAACGCCGAAGGTCCGTTCGAAGAGGATCGCAGCTTTGTGGTCGAATCCGGCAACGTTCTTGGCACCGTCGCCTCGCGCCTTGAGGAACAGGGGTTCATTTCCAACGCCGATATCTTCAATTACGGCTCGCGCCTGTTGCGTCGCGGCGACGATCTTCGCGCCGGCGAATTCAACATTGCCGCCCATTCCTCGATGCTGGACATCATCCAGGAATTGACCGAAGGCACCCCGATCCAGCATCAGGTCGTGGTCCCTGAAGGCTTCACCTCCTGGCAGGTGGTCGAGCGCGTCAATGCCGATCCCGATCTCACCGGTAATATCGAGGTCCTGCCGCCCGAAGGCAGCCTCTTGCCGGGCGCCTATTCCTATCGGCGGGGCGACACCCGCCAATCCGTGATCGACGCGATGACCGCCGCCATGGACGAGGCGCTGGCTGAAATCTGGGAAGGCCGCGACGAGGATCTACCCATCGACAGCCCCGCCGATCTGGTCATTCTTGCCTCCATCGTGGAGCGCGAAACCGGGCTGGCGAGCGAACGGCCCCAGGTTGCCGCTGTGTTCGTCAACCGGCTGCGTGTCGGCATGCGCCTTCAGTCCGATCCCACTATCATCTACGGCATCACGCTGGGGCAGGGTTCGCTCGGCCGCGGTCTGCGCCGCTCGGAGATCGATCAGGTGACGCCCTACAACACCTACCAGATCGACGGTCTGCCCGCCGGGCCCATTGCCAATCCGGGCATCGATTCCCTGCGCGCCGTCGCCCATCCCGATGAGCATGATTACCTCTATTTCGTCGCCAAGGGCGCCGTGCCTTCCGACGGTCACGTCTTTGCCGAAACCTATGCCGAGCATCAACAGAACGTCGCTGCCTATCGCGAGATCGAACGCCAGGCGGCCGAGGATGCCGCCGATTCCGACGCGCAGGCCGAAATGGACGCCATAGAGGCCGAGGAAGCCGCCGAGGCAGGCGATGCGGCAGCCACGGAAGCACCCGCCGCCGAAAGCCTCTAGAAATGGGACAGCCACTCTCTTCCATGACCGGCTTTGGGCGCGCCAGCGCCCAGACCGATGGCTATTCCATTCTCGTTGAAATCAAGTCGGTCAACGGCCGAGGGCTCGATGTCCGCTCGCGCCTTTCGCCTGGCCTAGACGTTCTCGATGGCGAAATTCGCAAGATGGTGGGCGAGAAGCTGGCGCGCGGTTCAGTTTCGATCTTCATCAATCTCCAGCGTCATGCCGCCGATGCGGAACTGGTGGTCAACGAACGGGCGCTCGACCGCGTTCTCAACCTGATCGAAAATCTCGGCAAACGTATCGACGCCCGCAAGCCCTCCATCGAAGCCATCCTGGCCCTCAAAGGAGTCATGGAGGCCGAAGAGCCGCAACTGACCCCCGACGTTGAGGAACGCCTGCACGCCTCCGTCCTCGATTGTCTCGGCTTGGCACTCAACGCGCTTGTCGAATCCCGTCGCGGCGAGGGCGAACGCATCGGCGCCATCATCGCCCAGCGCATCGAGGAAATCGCTTTCCTCGCCGATACCGCACACGCCCATCCTTCGCGCTCACGCGAGGCGATTCTCACGCGCCTGCGCGATCAGGTTGCCACTCTGCTCGACGCCGAAAAGGGCCTGTCCGAGGACCGCCTGCACCAGGAAGCTGCGGTTCTGGCCACCAAAGCCGACATAGCGGAAGAACTCGATCGCTTCAGCGCCCACATCACCGCCGCCCGTGATCTGCTGGGCAAGGGTGGCCCTGTCGGCCGCAAGCTCGATTTCCTCAGCCAGGAATTCAACCGCGAGGCCAATACGCTCTGCTCGAAAAGCAATGATGTGAGCCTGACCGCCATCGGGCTTGACCTCAAGGCGGCTATCGATCAGTTACGGGAGCAGGTCCAGAATCTGGAGTAATACGGAATATGCCGGACGGGGCAGGGCAGGGAAAACGATAATGATGGATTTTGCACGCCGTGGCGTCATGCTGGTGATCGCTTCGCCGTCGGGGGCTGGAAAATCCTCGATCTCGCGGCAATTGTTCGCTCAGGACCCAAACATTCGTCTGTCCGTCTCGATCACCACCCGCACCCGCCGCACCGACGAAATCGACGGCACCCATTATCATTTTATCGACGTTCCCACCTTCGAAAAAATGCGCGATCGCGGCGAACTGCTCGAATGGGCCGAAGTCCACGGCAATTACTACGCCACCCCCCGCGAAAAGGTCGAGGAGCGCCTGTCGACCGGTAAGGACATTCTTTTCGATATCGACTATCAGGGCACGCTGCAGCTCTACGAAAACTGCCGAGAGGACATGGTCACCGTCTTCATCCTGCCCCCCTCGATTGCCGAGTTGCGCGCCCGCCTCGAACGCCGCGCCCAGGACAGTGTCGGCACCATCGAAAAGCGCTTGCGCAACGCCCGCACCGAGATGGAGCACTATTCGGAATACGATTACGTGCTGGTCAATGAAGACCTCGAACAATCGGTGCAGATGGTCCGCTCCATCCTCGCCAGCGCCCGCCTCCAGCGCGGCCGCCAGACAAAGCTCGAAGGTTTTGTCGATGAACTGAAAGCCCAGATTGACGCTTTGGGTTAGAGCGCTTCCAGAATAAGTGGATACCACTTGTTCGGTTCGGAAGCGCGACAAAGCAAAGACCTGGAGCAATTGAAGCGGTTCAAAGAAGCGCTGAAATGCTCTAACCCCGCAACCGCGCCACTTCCCGCGCCATCGCGATATAGGTCGAAACCGGCAGCGTCTCGGCCCGTTCGTCGCCCTTGAGATCGACGGCGGCAAACAGCGCTTCCAGCGGCACACCCAGCCCTTTCAAACTCTGTCGTATCATCTTGCGCCGCTGACCGAACGCATGCCGCGTCACCTCTTCCAGTGCCCGCACCGGAACGTCGGCTTCAACGGGTTTGGGTACAATGTGTACAACTGACGAGGTGACCTTTGGCGGCGGCGTAAAGGCGTTGCGGTCCAGATTCATGGCGATGCGTGCGTCGGCACGCCAACCCGACAGAACCCCCAGCCGTCCGTAAGCCTTGTCCTCTGGCGTCGCCACGATCCGCTCGGCCACCTCGCGCTGAAACATTAGCGTCATGCTCTCGAACCACGCCGGCCATGGCTCCTGCGACAACCAGCCGGTCAAAAGCGGCGTGGCAATGTTATAGGGCAGATTGGCGACGATCTTGGTCCGCCCCTCGGCGAGCTTCCGATAGTCAACTTCGAGCGCATCGGCCGAAATGACCTCGAGCTTGCCCGGATAGGCGTCCGAAATCTGCGCGAGGGCAGGGAGAGTACGCTCATCGCGCTCGATGGCGATGACCTTTTTCGCGCCCGCAGCCAGCAGGGCCCGCGTCAGCCCGCCCGGACCCGGACCCACCTCGATCACCGTGACATCGGTCAGATCGCCTGCACTGCGCGCAATGCGCGCCGTCAGGTTCAGATCGAGCAGGAAATTCTGCCCCAGCTCCTTTTTCGCACGCAGTCCGTGCTCCGCGATCACTTCACGAAGCGGCGGTAAACCATCGATCTGACTCATGAAATCGCGTCCGCCAGACGGATCGCCGCCAGCATGGAGTTAAGGGAAGCCTTGCCCGTTCCAGCCAGCGAGAATGCGGTGCCGTGGTCGGGAGAGGTGCGCACGATCGGCAGGCCGAGCGTGACGTTGACCCCGGCATCGAACGCCACGGTCTTGATCGGGATCAGCGCCTGATCGTGATACATCGCCACCACACAATCATAATTGCGCCAATGCGGCGGATAAAAAAGCGTATCGGCGGACAGAGGCCCGAAAACGTCGATCCCCTCCATGCGCAACGCCGCCAGCGCCGGAACGATCGTGTCGACCTCCTCGGTCCCGATCATCCCGTCTTCTCCCGCATGCGGGTTGAGCCCCGCCACCCCGATCCTGGGCTTGGCGATGCCGAACCGGGCGGAAAGATCGCGCGCGATCACCCGGATCGTTTCGAGGATCAATTCGTGCGTGATCTGGCCCGGAACCTCGGCCAGTGGAATATGAATGGTCAGCGGCACGGTGCGCAGATCATCATGGACCAGCATCATGACGGGCAGGGGGATCGCATCGTCGTCTGCACAAAGCGCTGCCAGAAACTCGGTATGCCCGGGATATTCGAACCCCGCCCCATAGAGCGCCGCCTTGTGGATTGGCGCTGTAACCACTCCACGGAACAGCCCGGTTTGCACCGCATCGACCGCCTGGGCAATGGCTCCAACCACCACAGGCGCTGTGTTGGGGTCCGGATCGCCAGGTGTGTCATCGACATCGCCGACAATATCGATCACCGGCAGCGCGCGCTGGAACGTTTCGGTCGTATCCTCGGGCGCGATCGCCTCGATGTCGATATTGAGCCCCAGCCTTTCCGCCCGTGCAGCCAGAAAGCTGGCGTGCCCGTAAACGGCGAAAACCGGCAGTCCCAGGGACTGCCGGTCAGCGTAAAGTTGCAGGATCAGGTCAGGACCGATGCCGGCCGGTTCGCCCATGGTGAGCGCAAGCGGGGCCACGGTCCCTCGCCTCCTAGCGGCGAATGATCGTGGCGCTGGAGCGCAGCCGTGCCAGATAGGCTTCGGCTTCGGCCTGCAATGCGTCCGTGCCTGCTTCCTGGCGAAGTTCTTCGGTCAGGAACGTCAAATCCTCGGCTTCGGCCTTTTCGCAGATCGCCAGCATGGAAACGCCGTTTTCAACGACGCGCGGGCTGGAAATCTGCCCCACGGTCAACCCGGCCAGCTCGTTGGCAATGGCTTCGGGCAGTTGGGTCGCGTGGCGCCGGCCCAGATCGCGGACAGCGGCATCGGTGAACTGGATCGCCAGATCGACGGCAGTATCGCAGCCATTATAGCGGCTGCGGAACTGGTTGGCTTCTGCCGTGCGCCGTGAGGCGGAAATGCCCGAACCCTGCGGAATGACAAACAGTACTTCCTTGAGGATATAGTCAAAGCCAAGCGCCGGCGTCACCTGTTCAGCGGCCTGCATTTCCAGATCGAGCTCGGAAAGCTGTACCCGTGAACGCAGCACCTGAGACACCACCTGCTGCCATGCGATTGCGGCCTCAAGCCGGTCGCGCAGGCTTTGGGGGTTTACCCCGTTCTGGGTCAGGATGTTGGTAAGGTTGGAAACGCTCGAACGCATATTGGTCGCTATATTGGCAAACGCGGAATCGACCTGCCCGTCCGAGACGGAAATGCCGAGGCGGGACGCTTCGGCCAGCTTGATCGTATCGTCGATCAGGGAGTCGGTGGCCAGTTGCACCCGGGCGGAATTGCTCGATCCTTGTCCTTCGAGGCGCAACAGATTTGCGCGATCGTTGATCTGCTGGTCGGTTATGGGCTGGCCATTCACCGTCACCCGTGCGCCCTGCGCCTGTACCGCAGCCGCCATCAGGGCCAGTCCCAGAGCCAGACAGATGCCAGCGGTTCTCAATGCGAGCCATTGTTTCATGTGTTCCGCTCCCTAAAAGCGTCTTTTAGCCAAAGCCGTCCTCTAGCACAAATGCGGCCAAATTCGGCAGTTGCGATTGGGATTTGTTTAAAGCCTTACCGCTCGGAAGGGAAATGGCTTTTGCGAGCCGAAGTCAGAACCCGCCGCTGAGGTCTACGACCTCCGAATTCTCCGGCCCGCTCAGGCTGAAAGTGACGCCGACCCGGAAGTCGTTCGCCGTTCGGTGCGTTGGCCCCGTCCACCGTGTCTGGACGCCATAGGCCAGAAACTTGTCATCATAGGTCAGCCCCGCCGTCGCCTGCAGCCATTGGTTGGCCGTCAGATCCCAGGCCACACCCGCATTGGCTGTCCAGTAATCTGCCACCGGCACCTCTGCGCCCACCGCAACTTCGTGCCGGTCCTGTGGCTGGCTCAGCGCCGCCTGGCTCGCGATGAAGACGTAATCGCCGGTCACCCTGTATCCATCAACTTCGCCCGAGGCCGAGAGCTGCAAACGCGGAATGTCCCCGGTTGCCGGGTCCAGTTGCACCTTGGCCCCACCAGCCAGACCGCCATAACCGCCCTGAAGGCCGGCAACGAGATAGGACGCATCAGCGTTCATTCCCGACGCGACACCCGCGGTGCTGCCATCATTGGCGTTAAAGCCATTGGTCCCTGCCAGATGGAAGGACTGCCCCATCAGCGCGCTCAGCCATCCGCCATTGTCGAAACTGGTCTGGAACTGCCCGCCCACATTGGCCCGCAATCCCGTCTCCTGACGGTCGGCGCCAGAGAAACGGTTGAAGCTGAAAAGATTGGTGTCGTCGAAAACGAACCCCTGGGAATCATTGTTTATGATGCCCGGAACCGCTTCGCCGTCGCGATAGACAAGTTGCGCGATGGGCTCGATCACATGCGCAGCGCCAGCCGTCCGGGCCAGCAAGGGATAGCGGATATCGAGCGCCGCGATCGGCGTTGCCGAAAACAGGCTTTGCCCCGCCGGTGCGCTCGCATCGGCGCTGGCCCCGTCGTAGGTCGCCGCGTCACCGCGCAGCCCGAGATAGGGTGAAACCAGCAAACCGCCCGGAACGACGTACTGGTTGGACCAGCTCGCCTGCATCATGGCGTGAACCGATTGTCCCTCATAGCCGTGCACAAAGCCGGATCCGGTATCGTCCAGCGCCCGCGTGAGCCCCAAAAGCCGCCCGCTCAATTCAACGCGGCCAGCTCCGTTTTCCAGATCGACGACATGATCGATCACCGCATTGGGATGGGTCAGTGCCTGCTGGTTCTGGCGAGCATCGAACACAGCCTGGCTCGACCGGTTTCCGAGCGGCACAAATTGCTGCACCCGGATATCGGCATAGGTGTCGGAATCGAGATATTGCGCATAGACTTCGTTGCGCGTCGTGCCGCTGTCGATGTCGTAGTCGGGCAGATAGCCCGGGTCGGTGAACGCGGTATAGGACCATCCCAGCGTCCATTCGTCGGTCGGCGTGAACGTGCCGGTGGTCTGAACCGCGCCGCGCAGATTGCGGTTGGCCAGCCCGCTGAAGGCTCCGGGATTGAACTGATAAACGCCCGAGGCACTGATGGTGTAGCTCAGATCGCCCACAGTCTGGCGCCAGTCCACCGCCACGCCCGGCCCCTGGTTGAAATAGGCCGTGGGCGTAACAGCCAGCGTGCCATTGGCCACCCGATAGCGGAAAAAGGGCAGGGACAACGCGACGCCGTATTTGTCGTTGTAGCTCAGGACAGGGAACTCGACCCCTTCGTCCTGCGGCAGCGTCAGCCAAGGCAGCGAGATCACCGAAACCCCCAGCAATTGCAGCGAGGGTTGCTCGAAATAGATCACCTGCTCGGCTTCATCGGTGACGATGCGTGCCGCCTTGATCGACCACCCGATCCGGTTGCCGTTCGCATCGATACAGGTGCCACACGGCGCGTAGCTGCCATCGACGTAAACCCGCTCGACCCCTTCGTCGAAATTGGTCTCGGCTGCCGTAAAACGACTGCCATCGGGAAACGCCACGGTCAGCGCGCGCAAGAACCCTTCGCGGAACCCGTCTTCGAGTTCGACCCGCTCGGCAACATATTCGATGCCCTCGGGATCGATCACTGCCACATTGCCCACCAGTTCGACCCGGCCCGAACGTTGGTAATAGATCGCCCGGTCCGCCGATGCGCGAAAGCCCTGAAAGCTGATCCCCACGCGGCCCTGCGCCACGACCGTATCGTCGCGTGAATTGAAAACCATCGTATCGGCGGAAACCGCCATATCGCCGCCGCTGCCCGAGGGGATGCGGGAGAAGAAATCCGCCGGGACGAGCTGCTGGGCGCTTGCCACGGGTGCAAACGCGAGCGCTATGGCCATCACGCTGGCGAAAAGTGCGCCACGCCGCACCAATGTTGCCCCCAGGGGTGGTTTGTTCATCAAACGCGCCCGTCTTCTCTACGCAGGATCACGGTCAAACCGATCACGATGGCGACAAGGGCAGGGCCCCACGCCGCCGCAATCGGGTCGAGAACGCCTGCCGAGCCGGCCCGGTCAGCCATCTCCGTGATTACAAACACGACCAGGCCCAGGACGATTCCATAGACGATGGTCCACCCATAATGCCCTGTTCTTCGATAACCGGCGGTAAAGGCAAACGCAATCAGCAAAGCACCCACAAGAACGAACGGAACGGCATTGAGTTTTTGAAAACGCGTCTCGGCCGCTGCCCGCGCGAACGGGTCCGCGATTCCATTGCTCAACGCGCGTCGCAGGTCGAACCACGACATGTCCTCGGCGGTACCCAATTGCAGGCTCAATTCCGATTCCGTAGCGGTCGTCGCAATGGTCATCTCCGAAAAGGTGCGCGGCGCCCGGTCGATATCGAGGATCGTTCCGTCGGTGATCCGCCACTGACCAGGCTCGAGTTGGGCCAACCGCGCATGAATGCGCGTGCCCGTCTCCCCTTGCGGCTGCAGCCGCAATATCGAAACGTCGCGCAATCGGCTTCCGCCCTGGGTGACCGAGCGCGCATAGAGCATGTAATCGCCATCGGCACCGGTCTGATTGAACCACGTCTCCCGGTTCTGCACGCCATAGGCGCGGCCCCATCCGATCTGCGCCGCATCGAGCTGCTGATAGACGCGAATGGCAAAGCTGTCGACTACGGTGGTGACAATCACGCCTGAGAGGAGAATCATCAGGATCGGCCAGCGCATCGTCGACCAGATCGACCGCCCCGAGGCGCTGATGATCACCATTTCGCGGTGCGAGTGCAGGTCGATCAGCCCCACGATGGCTCCGATCAAAACGGTCACCGGCAGACCCAGAAGGCTCCAGCGCAACGCGCTCAGAAACGCCAGACCGGTCGATGTCCACGGCCCGGCCAAGGCCGCCGTCTGGTTGAACCGTCCGGTATCGAGAAATTCGACAAGCAGGATGATCCCGAAAAAGATGCCCACCACCAGCCCGATACGGGCGGCAAGGCGTATGCAGACGAGCCGTCCGACCCTGTTCATCGCGCCAGCCTCCAGCGCGGAAAGATGAAGGCGCGCCGTGTGCGAAGCCATAACAGGCCAAGCGAGAACGCGAGGATCACCGATGGCGCAATGAAATGCCGCGCGCCGCCGCCCGAAAAAGCGCTCACCGCCTGTTCGGCAAACGCCACCAGAAGAATTACCAGTTCCATCGGTATCCGCCGACGCCCGCGCCCGCCATCGGGGTAGGCGCAAAACGCCGCCGCCAGCGCGCAGATGGCCAGCGCCCGCAGCGTATCGGCGAACCGCTCGTTGAGCATCTTGATTTCTTCACGCGTCGCGCTGCCCGCCAGCGCCTTGGCGGCCAGCCCGAAACTGTCGGTCTGGGCGGCGCTCGTCGTGCGCGATGCCGCATCGATCAAGCTCGCAAGACTGATATGGTACTGGGCGAACCTTATCTGGCTCAGTCCGCCGCGCTCGGCGCTTTCATACTGGATGGCGCCATTGTTGAGGATCAGCTGGTAGCCCGTCTCGTCCTGAAACACCGAAGCGGTTTCGGCAAAATAGGTTCGCCGCGTTTCGTTGGTCGTGTCGTCGAAAAAGAAATCGACAAGCGTTCCGTCCCGCCTCCGCGCCGAGATCGAAAACACCAATCCGTCCTCGATTTCCGTGAACCGCCCCGGCACCAGCGCCCGCCCGACCACATCGGCGGCGATTTCCGCCGACCAGTCCGCCGAAATCCGCCGCGAGTGGGGTTCGATATAATTGCTCACCAGCGTCACGATCGCCGCCCCGGCCAGCGTGAACGAGATGATCCCGCGCCACAGCGCGTCGGTGCGCTGCCCGGCATGGATGGTGTGCAATTCGCGTGACGATTGCAGCGCCCGCAACCCCCGCACCAGCCCGATTGCGAAACACACATAGAGAATCGAGCGTGCAAAAGTCGGCGTGGTCAGGCCGCTCTGGCCCATAAGGGTTAGAAAATTCTGCCCCTTGGCCGAAACGAGATCGAACAGCCGCAAAAGCTGCATCAGCCAGATCAGCGCGCCGCCCGCCGCGAAAATGGTAAGCGCCTGCGCAAAGAACTGGCTCTGCAGATATCGCGAAAGTCTGTCCAAGGGGCGGGTCTAAGTCCTGTGCCGGCGAGTCAGATGTGCTTTTACCCTGTTCGCGTGGCGGCCAAAAGCGCAGCGTGGCAACAGATTGCGCCAAATGATGGCTGCGCATTGACGCACCGCCCCCCGCGGACAATGCTCAACTCTTCCAGCCCGGCGAATCCTCGCCGGTTTTATGCCCTCGCCAGTCAAGGTTGCCGCGCCCATGCCGCAAACGCTCTCGATCTCGCTAGCCGAAAACCTGCCCGATTCCCCCGCCGCCCTCGTGCTCTATGCAAACGGAAACGGCGAAATGGGCCCGGTAGCCGCCGGCCTCTGGAAGCGTACCGGCCTCGACTTTTCCCGTATCGCCAAGGCCACAGGCTTCTCCGGCCGCCCCGGCCACATGATCGATATCGCCGCCCCCACCGGCCTTGACTGCGATCGCCTTCTGGTGCTCGGCCGTGGCGCCGATGGAGAAGGGGACAATGACGCCGCGTGGGCTGACAGGGGCGGCTCGCTCTACGCCAAGCTCGACGCCGCCGGTGTGTCTGATGCGGCAGTGGTGCTCGACGAACCGGGACTGACCCCGCACCTGGTCGGCGCGCTGGGCGCCGGCGCCCGTCTGCGCTCCTACCGCTTTGAAAAATACCGCACCCGCCGCAAGAACGGCGCGACCCATCCCGCCACGCTCACCTTGGTCGTCGCCAAGGCTTCGGGCATGCAGTCCGCGCTCGGTGACGCTCTCGCTGTCGCCGACGGCACCATTCTGGCCCGCGACCTGGTCAACGAACCCGCCAATCTGCTCGGCCCGTCCGACATGGCCGATGTCGCCAACACCCTGGCCGATCGCGGCCTGTCGGTCGAAGTGCTCGACGAGACCCAGATGAAGGCCCTCGGCATGGGCGCCATCCTTGCCGTAGGGCAGGGGTCCGTTCGCCCCCCACGTCTCGTCGTCATGCAATGGAACGGTGGCAAAAAGGGCCAGCCGCCTTTGGCCTTTGTCGGCAAGGGCATCGTTTTCGATACCGGCGGCATTTCCATCAAGCCCGCCGCCTCGATGGAAAACATGAAAGGCGATATGGGCGGTGCCGCCGCCGTTCTGGGATTGATGCAGTCCCTCGCCACCCGCAAGGCCAAACTCAATGCCGTCGGCATCCTGGCCCTGGCCGAAAACATGCCCGACGCCAACGCCTACCGCCCCGGCGACGTTATCACTGCCATGTCGGGCGAAACCATCGAGATCATCTCGACCGACGCTGAAGGTCGCCTCGTTCTGGCCGATGCCCTGTGGTATTGTCAGGATCGGTTCAAGCCCAAAGCCATGTTCGACATCGCAACCCTCACCGGCGCCATCCGCATCGCGCTGGGCGAGGATTATGCCGGCGTTTTCACCAACACCGATGCGCTGGCCGCCAAACTCCAGCAGGCCGGCCGCGCTTCCGGCGAAAAGGTCTGGCACCTCCCCATCGGCCCCGCCTACGACAAACTCATCGAAAGCCGCTTCGCCGACATCAAAAACCAGGGCGGGCGCCTGGGCGGCGCCTCCATCGCCGGCCAGTTCCTCTCCCACTTCGTGGGCGATACCCCCTGGGCCCACATCGACATCGCCTCCACCGCCTTCGGCAAGGCCTCGACGGAAACCAACACCTCATGGGCGACGGGTTTCGGGGTGGCGCTGTTCGATCGGTTGATCAGGGATGGGTATGAGGATGGGACTTAGGCGCCCACCGGGCGCCGAGGGGCCTGTGCTTCTGTGGCGGGCCGCTGCGGCCATCGCAGCCGCCGGGGCCGGGTACACTCAACGCAACGCCGGCGCGCATCAATGTGGGTGCAAAATCTGAGAGCTGCCATACCTCGTCGATATGCCAGACGCCGGGGCCCACGCTGCCGGGCAGCATCAGCGCAACATTTGCTGCGATCAAGGCAGTTATTGCGGCTTCGTCACGCCCATCAAGGGTCAGGCGGCGATGAATGGAATCCCCAGCGTTCTGCCCCTTGGCTGCCACGACCAGCGACGCGCGATCCGATCCCAGCTGAAACCGGGTCATGCTCCAGTGCAGCAAGCGGCGAAACCATGCCTTCGAGGCCAGCCGCGACAATAGCTGCAGCGAACCCTTTGTAATCAAGGGAGAGTCCAGCCCAAGCCGGGTGACAACGGGTGACAATCCTTGGCGGCGCGCCAGCACATGCTGATCAGCAAAGTCGAATGGCATCGTGGCAACCGGCTTTGCCTCCGGGCCAAAACGCAGCATTTGCACAGCGCCCCGCGTCAGAGGTTCCAAATTGTCGAGTGTCCAGTTCAGCGCAGCCGGGCCATGCGTGCTCCCAAGTCCCAACAGCACACCGATGGTCAATGCTTCGATATGCTCCAACTCGGCGGCGGCGGTGCGCGCCATGAGATTGCTTAACCCCGGCGCCAGACCGACCGAGAGCACGGCGCGGCCATCATGGGCGCGAGCGAGAGCGTCAAGCGCCTCGATCCTCCGAAGGACATCATCGGTAGCCGAGATGTCGATATAGGCCAGACCTTTTTTGAGAACATGCGCGGGAAATTCATCCGTTGCGACATCGAGGCAGACGATGACCGTCTCAATCCCCGCTAGGGCATGATCCCAGCTTTGGGAATCGTTGAGATCAATGGTCACCCACTCGCAACCGAGTTGACCAGCCACTGCCGCCGACCGGCCCGCGTCGCGTCCACCGATCCGCACACCGGCTCGCCCGTCCTGCGCCAGATGCTGCGCGATCTGTCGTCCAACGTGACCATAGCCACCAATGATGAGAATTCCTGCCATCTCTTGTGCCCCGCTGGCTTGGCGCCGATACTGGCGCAATGAATGACCACGAAACACAGCGAATCGTGACTATCCAAATGGGAAGCCAGGCGAACGACACGCCCCGCACGGCACGCCACCCGACCGAATGCCTTGCGGAAGACTGGTTGGCCTTCCTCGGGCACCGTTGGAATGCGCTGATCCTCTGGCACCTTGCCAATGGTCCTATGCGATATGGTGAGTTGAGGGACGCGTTGCCTGGCATCACCCCCAAGGTGCTGAGTGAGCGGCTGGCCGGATTGACCGGACGTCTTTTGATACTGCGCACGGTCAGCAATGGTTTCCCTCGGGAAACGAGCTATCAACTGACGCCACAGGGATCGACCCTGGGGCCGATTGTCCTGCGGCTCTATGACTGGGCGGAAGAAAATGCAGCCCGGATCTGAGCACGGACAGAATTGACCGCTTCGCACCCCCCACCCATCCAATGCGATAACACGCCCATGACCGATCTCCTCTTCTACCACCTCGAAACCCGCCCGCTCGAATCCGTGTTGCCCATGCTGCTCGAAAAGACCATGGAGCGCGGTTGGCGGGCGGTGGTGGAGGTGGGCAGCGCCGAGCGCCTCGAAACCATCGATTCTGCGCTCTGGACCTATTCCGACGACAGTTTTCTGCCCCACGCCGTCGCGCGGGGGGAAGAAGCCGATGCGCTCCAGCCCGTGCTGCTGACCGGCGGCGATGAAAACCCCAACGGCGCCGCCATCCGCTTTTTCGTCGACCGTGCCACCCCGCGCCAGCTCGAAGGCTATGAGCGACTGGTCTATATCTTCAACGGCCACGATCCCGATGCCGTCACCGAAGCGCGCCAGGTGTGGCGCACCCTCAAACCGGTTTATGATCTCACCTATTGGCAGCAGGACGGCGAGGGCCGCTGGAGCAAGAAGGCTTGATGGACTCGTCTTTCGAACCCAGGGTCAGGCACACCCCGCTTGAGGATTTTCTTGCCATCCTGCTCGGCACCCTGTTTGTCGGGCTTGGCGTCACCTTCTATTCCGAAGCCCAGATCACCACCGGCAGCACCGCCGGTCTGGCCCTGCTCGTCCAATACGCCACCGGCCTGCCGTTCGGCGCCGTGTTCTTCGTCGTCAATCTGCCGTTTTATATTCTGGCCTTCCTGCGCATGGGCTGGCAGTTCACGCTCAAAACCTTCGTCGCCGTTGGCCTCGTTTCGGTCTATCCGGCGCTGATGCCCAACTGGCTCAACATTTCAGGCATAAACCCGTTCTTTGCCGCCATTGCCGGCGGCGCCATGATGGGAATGGGCATCCTCGCCCTGTTCCGCCACCGCGCCAGCCTGGGCGGCGTCAACATTCTGGCGCTCTACCTGCAGGACAATCACAAGATCCCGGCCGGCTATGTCCAGTTCGGCATCGATTTTTTCATCCTCATCGCGGCGGTCTTCATCCTGCCCTTCGACAGGGTTCTGCTCTCGCTCGTCGGCGCTGCCTTCATGAGCCTGGTCATCATTCTCAACCACAAGCCGGGGCGGTACATGGGGGTAAGCTGAGCCCACAGCCCTCCTGGCCATCCGGGGCGAAGACCCGGGATCCAGTACCCGGCAGCGCTGGCAAAGAGTGCTCGACTCGGCCGATCTGATGGGCCCCATAAAGGGCCGACCCCCTCCCGCGCCAGCCTCGATACGCGCTACTCGACCCGGCCCAGCTTCTCGAGCTTGAGCTTGCGCATCAGCTCGAAATGCTCGCGCACCGGCATGATGTCGGACACATAAAGCTCATAGAAGAAATCGACCCATTCATAGCACAGGATCACTTCGCGGGTTTCGAGGTCATAGAACGCATTGACCTCGCCGCAGTTCTCCGCGGTGATCTGCACCGGGTTGGGCAAAACGTAGTTTTTGGCAACCCAGTCCGCATACTGCTCGAGCACCTGCGCCTGTTCCAGAAGCGCCTGTGCCTCCGGATACTGCCCCCGTGTATCGCGGTACTGCACCGTAACATCGGAGGCCGGGGCGCCTTCGCGAAGATGAGGCTCCAGCACCGTCGACCACCCCCGCTCGGCGATCCGATAATCCTCGGCGCAGCTTTTCTGCCGATCGATGGGCAGCGAAATTCGCGTCGCATATTGGGTATGCCGCTCGTAATCGCTCCCCACCATCAGGCACGCCATGGCGTAAGAGCGCTGGATATCGAGACTGTGCGCGCCGTAAAACGCCGAATTGACGTATCCGCGCGATGGCCGGAAGCTCTCCGAATAGAGCCAACCCTCGATGGTATCCTGCAGCCCGATCACATCCTCTTCGGTTCCCGTGTCGAGCATGAGCAGCGTGGCCATCATGTCCACGGCGTCTTCTTCTCGCCCCAGCACCGGCAGTTCCAGTTGGTCGACCAGCAGATGCCCGATTTCATGGAGCATGGTGTGACGTGTGTTGTTGAGCGCAAACTGAATGGCCGCATCGCGCTGCGCGTTGGTCAATTGCTGGCCCGCCGCCGGCGCAACCCCCGCCAGCATCGCCAAAAGCGCTGCAATTACCCGTTTCGCCATGCTCGATCCTCGTCCCGCATCGTCTTGAGCCACCTTAGCGCGGGGCATAGACCTGTTCCAGACGGCTTGGCGCGCTTCGGTAAAGAAACCTCTCAGGCCTCGGCCTGAGCGTCCTCGAGTTCGGCGCTTTTTTCCAGCCATTGATCCTCGAGCGCGGCAATCTCGCCCTCGAATTTCGCCTTCTCGATCCCCAGCGCAATCGCCTTGTCCGCATCGCCTGTATAAAGCGCCGGATCATCGAGTTGCTTGTCGATTTTGGCCAGATCCTTGCGCTTCCACTCCAGCTTTTGCTCGATGGATTTGATTTCCTTGCGCAACGGCGCCAACTCGGCCCGCTTCGCCGCCGCTTCCTGCCGCTCGCGCTTGCGGTCCGATGCCGAACCGCCCCCGCCATTGCCGCTCGCTCCGTTCGAGGTCAGGCTGCGCTGATACCCGTCCAGATCGTCCTCGAACTCGGCCACCGTGCCGTTCTCGGCGATCCACAGTGTATCGCAGGTCGCTTCGATCAGATGCCGGTCGTGCGAGATTATCAGCACCGCGCCCTTATAGTCATTGAGCGCATGGACCAGCGCATCGCGACTGTCGATGTCGAGATGGTTGGTTGGTTCGTCCAAAACCAGCATGCCCGGCCCGCCAAACGTGATGATCCCCATCAAAAGCCGCGCCCGCTCGCCACCCGAAAGGTTTTTCGCTTTCGTGTCCATCCGCGTCGTCGAAAGCCCCATTTGCGCCACCCGCGCCCGGCGCTTCGCTTCGCTTTCGAGCGGCATCAGATCGATCACATGCTCATATGGAGTCTGCTCGGGCTTGAGATGATCGAGCTGGTGCTGTGCGAAATAGGCGACATCGAGCGTTTTCGCCCGCAGCATCTGCCCGCCCATCGGCTTCAGTTCGCCTGAGAGCAGCTTGGCAAAAGTCGATTTGCCGTTCCCGTTCGGCCCGATCAGCGCAATCCGGTCGTCCGGATCGATCCGGTTGGTGATCTTGTTTAGAATAACCGTCTCGCCATACCCCACCGACACATTGTCGAAGGTTATCATCGGCGTGGCCGGCGATTTCTTGGGCTGCTGAAAGCTGAAAGGTGCCGCAAATTCATCGAACAATGCCTCGGGCGGCCGCAGTTTGGCGATTGCCTTGACCCGGCTCTGCGCCTGCTTGGCCTTGGTCGCCTTGGCCTTGAACCGATCGACGAACTTCTGCATGTGCTCGATCTGGGCGAGCGTTTTTTCCCGCGCCTTGTTCTGCAGCTCCATTTGCATGCGGCGCGTTTCCTCGAATGTGTCGTAAGCGCCCTTGTAAAAGGTCAGCTTGCCGCGCTCGAGATGGATGATCGAATTGACCGCCTTGTTGAGCAGGTCGCGATCGTGAGAAATCATGAAGACCGTATAAGGATAGGTCGCCAGATATTTCTCCAGCCACAGCGTCCCTTCGAGATCGAGATAGTTGGTCGGCTCGTCGAGGAGCAAAAGATCAGGCTGGGAAAAAAGCACCCCGGCCAGTGCCACGCGCATCCGCCAGCCACCCGAAAGCTCCCGGCACGGCCCATGCTGGCGCTCAAGCGAAAACCCCAGTCCTTTGAGGATTGCGCTGGCCCGCGCCTCGGCTGTGTGCGCGTCGATATCGGCCAGCCGCGTATGAATGTCGGCGATCCGGTGCGGATCGTGCGCGGTTTCCGCCTCCTCGAGCAGCGCCGTACGCTCTTTGTCGGCGGACAGCACCATGTCGAGCACGCTCATCTCGCTGACCGGCGCTTCCTGCGCCACCGCCCCGATCCGCGCCCGCTTGCTCAATTCGATCGATCCCTGCTCGGGCGACAAGAACCCCTGGATCAATTGAAATAGCGTGGTCTTGCCCGATCCGTTCTTGCCCACGAACCCGGTCTTGGCTCCAGTCGGCAACGTAACCGACGCCCCCTCGAACAGGGGACGCCCGGCAATCTTGTAATGAAGGTTTGTGATCGTAAGCATGATGGCGCGGTGAGTAACCTTGACTGCCCGCCCGCGCAAGTGGTGCGGATGCAGGGCAGGTCCGCGCCATGCGTGCCACCAAGCCGTCTTGCCTCTGCCATGGACTAACGCTAAAAGGCCCCACTTTCTCTCATCCCTTCCAATAAGGACCAGACACAATGGCCATTCAGCGCACCTTTTCGATCATCAAGCCGGACGCCACAAAGCGCAATCTGACCGGCAAGATCATCTCTAAATTCGAAGATGCCGGCCTGCGCATCGTCGCTTCCAAGCGCATCCAGATGACCCGCGAACAGGCCGAAGGCTTCTATGCGGTCCACAAGGAACGCCCGTTCTTTGGCGAACTGGTCGATTTCATGATCTCGGGCCCCGTCGTCGTTCAGGTCCTCGAAGGCGAAGACGCCATCGCAAAGAACCGTGAAGTCATGGGCGCCACCAACCCCGAAAACGCCGAACCCGGCACCATCCGCAAGGAATTTGCCCTCTCGGTCGGCGAAAACTCGGTCCACGGCTCGGATGCACCCGAAACCGCTGCCGAAGAAATCAAGTTCTTCTTCAACGACGATGAAATCGTCGGGTAACGATCCTGCGGCAAAGACCCCACAAGGTGGGTGTCAGCACCGGAATCAAGACGCCACGTTCTTTTGAACGTGGCGTTTTTTTTGAAGATTGCATCAATGTGCTTGTAACCAATAAGCTGTACACGAGTCCGGGCGTCCCAGGCTGGGTGGCAAAGAGGCCAAATATCTGCCGCCCAAGCCATGGCTGAACAGCCTGACGGGAAGCACGGACCAAAAACGGCGGCTGCGTGTTCATCCGAGGGGTGGGCGCGCCCGGTCTTTTTGCGGGGAAGACACGGTAAATGGGGACCATGCACAGCTATGCATTTCGGCTAGCCGCCCTCGTTCTTGTGGCCGCTCTCGCCTTTGGCGCCATTGCAGCCTTGGCGATCGTTCGGTTGCAGTACCTCGGCCAGAGTGGGGCAGAGCCGCTTGTGACCGAGATTGCCGCTGCCGAGCAGTCGGTCAATCTGATTGCCGAGGAACCCGCTATATCCGAACCAGAGCCGGAACCCGAAACCGGATCCGAACCCAAGCCAGAGCCTGCGCCAGAGCCAGAGCCCGAACCAATCGTCGCCGATATTGCAGCTGCGCCCCAACCTGCCGAGCCGGCCGCCCAGACCACCCAATCGTCCATGACGGAAGAATTGTTCCAACAATCCTTCGTCAGCGTTGCCATCGAGCCGGAACCGGAACCGGAACCAGAGACCGAAGCCGAGCCTGAGTCATCGGTTGCCGCGTCCGGGCTGCCGATCTGGCTCGATCTGCCCGATATGACTCCAACGCTTGAAGGGCTGCAGACCGAGGCCCTTGAGGTCGCCCTGGCCGATGCGCCTGATGAAGTTCCCGATCAGCCGGCGTCAACGACCGCTGCGCTGTCGCCGCCTGAACCCGAAATCGCCAGCGCGCCTGATGAAAATTGCGATACGGCAAGTCCGAACTGGGCGATGTTTCTGTTCGATTCGACTACGCTTGGAGGCTGGGGCAGGGTCCCCAATGTGCGTGTCGTCCCGATGGGGTTTTGCGCCGACACGCGGCAGGTTCTTGAGGGGCAGATGCAGGCCGATGGCCGGCTCGGCGCGCTGCGGAGCGCGGCGGCCGGCGATCAACTGGTCTCTCTTGCCCTTCAGCGGGCGGCGCGTGGCCCGGAAGATGTGTTTGCGGTGGCTGCCGACGGCTCCGTGCTCAACGTCTATGTCTATTGAGTATGACCGACCTTGATTGACTGCGCGGCCTGCCCCTGAGGGCGTGCCACCCCATAGCGGTGGAGCATTTTTTCGACCTCGCTGCGCTCGATCCCGATATCGCGCAGTTGCCAATCCTCCATCTCCGATAGCCGGACCATTGCCCGCCGCCGCATGGCATATGCCTGCCGATCCGCCCACCAGCCCGAGATCACTGCTCCGAGATAGCGCCAGATCGTGGCGCGATACCGCAGCCGTTCAACAAACTCGTCCCGTTCAAACAAATCGTTCCGTTCAAGTTGCGTCATCTCTCGTCTCCTTGTTCGATGACGCCAATATGGATCGAGGAGATAAATTGATCTAACGAATGTTTTTTGTTAAAAGCATCGAAATTGCCGATGAAACGAGGCCGCCATGTTTTCACTCGATCCCGATTTCCTGCGCACCTTTCTGGCCATCTCCGAAACCGGCAGTTTCGGTGCCGCTGGCGAGAGGGTGAACAAGACACAGTCGACAGTCTCGGCCCAGATGAAACGCCTTGAAGAAATTATCGGCGTGCCGCTGTTCGAAAGGGAAGGGCGGCGCAACGTGCTGACGCCTGATGGCCTGAAGCTTCTCGAATACGCCGCTTCGATGGTCCGCCTCAATGACGAAGCGCTGCGCGCATTCCAGCCGCTGGCCATAAGCGGGCGCCTGCGGCTCGGCGCCATCGACGAATATGCGCAGGCCTTTCTTCCTGGCACTCTTCGCACGTTCGGTGCGGCCCATCCCGGCGTCCAGGTCGAAGTGGTGACCGGCACGAGCCTTCAATTGCGCGGTCTTCTTGCTGAGGGCGAGTTGGACGCGGCGATCATCTCCTGCCGGACCGGCGATGCCGATACCGAAACGTTGCGGTCCGACAGGCTCCATTGGATCGGCGGCGAGAATGTCTCACCCCATTTTGACGATCCGCTTCCGTTCTGCGCATGGTCGCAGGGCTGTGCGTGGCGTGAAATGGCATCGGCTGCACTGGTGCGCGATGGGCGCAAATGGCGTCTGGCGGTCACCACCTCAAATGCGGCCTTGATCTCTCTGACGGTAAGGGAGGGTCTGGGTGTGGCCGTTGCTCCGTCCTGGTTTGTCAGCCCGGGGTTGCGTGTGCTCGAGGAAATGGATGCCCGCTATCCGCTGGGCGTCGCCGAAATCGGCATCAAGCGCGGATCGGCTGCGGCAAGTCCGGTGCTCGACGCTTTTCTTGCCCATGTGAAGTCGGAGTTGAATTCACCCGCTCTTGCTGCCTGAGGAGACCTCTTGCCGGGCCCGGTCGATCGATTTTGCCAACTCGTCGATCTCGTCGGCAAATTTCTCCTCGGCCACCTCGCTGCTGTTCATCCAGCTTGAATAGCGCTCGAGCAGTGGCACGAAAGTGGCGACGTCCTCAGGAGACCAGCCGCTGAAAAATTCACCCAGCAACAGCCATTTGTACCCCCGGACCGCATCGATCACCGCTTCGCCGGCAGGGGTCAGCTCCAGGATCGTCCGTCGGGCATCCCGCTGGGATACGGCGCGCCGCGCATAGCCGGAGTTGACCATTTCGGCCACCAGCCGGCTGGCCCGCGATGGATCGATATGCAGACGCTCGGCAACCGTTGAAACCATCGTCTCGTCATCGGCGTTGGTGTCAGGTGCGAACATAGGGTGGGCGATGGCAAACAACACATCGATCTGGGCCATGTCCATGTCGAGCCCCAGCGCGCGCGTGGCCCGGTGGCCCAATTCGCGCTTGTGCATCTGACGACGCCAGTTCTGAACCACATTGTCTATGCGGATCAGGGCATCGGCCAATCCGGCATCCTTGCCGCTCTTGGTCAGCAGATCCCGCAATGTGTCCTGTCGTGTCGGCATAAATCACGATCCTTAAAAGCATGCCAAAAGCAATTGCATGCTATTGACATGTAATTGCGTCGAGCAGATATATCAAGTCGACAATTTATCCGGAGCTAGAAATGTCGCAACCCGCAAAAGCCGAGCCGCAGGTATCGGACCCCAATGTCAGATTGGTGATCGGCGCGGTGGTCGCGACCCTGTTGCTGGCCTCGCTGGGCCAGACCATCATCACCACGGCACTTCCCATCATCGTTGCCGATCTCGGCGGCATCGAACACATTTCCTGGGCCATCACCGGCTATCTGCTTGCGGCAACCGTTGCCGCGCCGGTGTTCGGCAAGCTGGGCGATATGTATGGGCGCAAGCTCATGCTGCAATCGGGCATCGGTATCTTCCTCGCCGGCTCGGTCCTGGCTGCACTCTCTGTTGATCTCAACATGCTGGTCTTCTGCCGCTTCGTGCAGGGCATCGGCGGGGGCGGGCTCATCGTCACCGCCATGGCCGCCATCGGCGATGTGCTTCCGCCGCGTGAGCGTGGCAAGGCGCAGGGCTTCCTTGGTGCCGCCTTCGGCCTGTCCACCGTCGTTGGTCCGCTGCTCGGCGGTGTGATCGTCGAGACCTTGTCCTGGCGCTGGCTGTTCTTCGTCAACATCCCGGTCGGTATTGTAGCCTTCGCTGTCATTGCCTTCGCTTTTGAAAGCCGCACCAAGGGCGAAAAGCGCAAGATCGACTATGCCGGCGCCGCATTGCTCACCACAGCGCTCTCGGCCCTGGTTATCTACACCAGCATCGGCGGTACCATCCTGCCATGGTTTGCCCCTGAAGCGCTGGTTCTTCCCGCCATCGGCGTGATCGCGCTCATCGCCTTTATCATGGTCGAACGGCGCGCTGCCGAACCGATCCTGCCGCTCTATCTGTTCCGCAACAATGCGTTCCTGGTTTCCAATGCGGTGGGTTTCATCGTCGGAACGGCCATGTTCGGTACCATCACCTACATGCCCTCCTACCTGCTGCTCGTTCAGGGGTTCGCTCCCACCCAGGCCGGGTTGGCGCTTCTGCCCATGATGATAGGCCTGATCGGCTCCTCGACCCTGTCGGGGGTCATCATTTCGCGCACCGGGCGCTACAAGATTCTGCCCATCATCTCGACGGCCATTCTTGCCGTTGGTGCCCTGCTGCTCGGCACGCTCGGCGTCGATACGCCGTTCCAGCTCGTCATGTTCTACATGCTGCTTGTCGGCCTCGGCATCGGCCCGGTCATGAGCGTCGGCGTCACCGCCATCCAGAACGCCGTGCCCCACACAGTCCTCGGTGTCGCAACGGCAAGCGCCCAGATGTTCCGCCAGATCGGCGGCTCGCTCGGTGTCGCGGCGCTCGGCGCCATCTTTGCCAACCGGCTGGCCTTTGAAACCGCCGCCATTGGACACGCCGAAGGCACCGCAGGGTTCAACGCAGCGACCCTTGCCGCCATGCCCGCGCCCGAGCAACTGGACATGCTACAGGCCTACACTTCCGCCCTGCACCCCATCTACTGGGTTGCCGCAGCAGCAGCCGCAGTCGCGAGCCTGATCGGCTGGTTCCTCGTCGAAATCCCGCTCTCGGACCGCAAGCCGGGCCCTAAGATCGAGACCGAAGCCGAACCCCAGGCGGCCGAATAAGACTCTGCATCAGCCACTTACGACAGATCCCCGATTCAATCTCATAACGCATTGAATCGGGGCCTGAGCTTCCGCACCAGCCCTGCCTTAACCACCACCGTCATCCCGGACCTGATCCGGGATCCAGTACCCCCGGCGCCAAACGTCGAATCCCAGTCCGGCCCCGCAGCAAAACGCCTCAAAAACGTGCCCGCAGCGTCAGCCCGATATCGTGGCTGTCATAGGTGTAAAACACATTGTCCGACCAGCTGTTGGTGTACTCATAATAGATCGAGGGCATCAGCGGCCCGATGGTGATGTCGCGATGGCTCGCCTCGATCCGTCCTGTCGCAAACCGGTCCACCTGATCCTCGAGCTGGAACGGGGCAGGGCGCCAGTGCCAGCGCTGCCCGACGGTCCCCTCGACCCCCAGCAGCAGCCCGTTGTCGAACAGCGTATCCACCCGCGCCCGCAAGGCCCCGACCAGCGTGCGCAACGTCTCATCGTCGGTATGGTTGTAAACAGCCCGGGCCGTGGCGGTGAGGTTCATGCTGGGCGAAAGCGATGTCGAATACGATACCGCCCCATCGGCCAACAGCCCTGACCGCCCCGGATCGAGCGGCCTGTCCACCGCCGCCATCTTCAGATCGAACGCCAGCCGCTGCGACGCATCGAGCGGCAAAGACAGGCTCGAGCGTACACCTGCTTCGGTCCGCTCCAGCACGTCGTCCTCGAACCCTGCCGTCACATAGGGCGCAACCACGGCCCGCGCCGTCTCCCCGATCCCGAACGTCACCGGCAGTTCTGCCGTAAAGCTGGGCTCGAACACCTCATCGGCTGTCGAAAACCGGATGTCGGTCCGCAACACACCCGAAACGCTCATCACCTCGTTGCGCGCCAGTTCCACCGCCATCGATCCTCCAAGGCTGAACAATACACCCCGCTTGCCGCGTGCCTCGTCAGGAATCTGCCCCGGTCCCCACACCCCGCCATCTATGATGTCCTCCCCCGTCTGCCGGTTCACATTGGTCGATGGCGCCATCGTGAAATAGCCGCTGAACACCGGTCTCCCCTGCGATTGCGCATTCTGGAGCATCTGCGAAACGACATCGCGCTCCGGCCCCTCGGGCAAAATCGCCTGCAACGAACCCAGCCGCGCCGCCGCCATATCCCTCTGGCCCAGATCGGAATAGCACCGATGCGCCACGAGGTAGGGCGGCACGAAAAACGGCACCGCCCCGATCACCAGATCGGCCAGCGCCACGGCCTCCGCGCATTCGCCATTGAGCGCATGCCGCACCGATGCCGCATAAGCCGCCATCACATCGCCTTGCCCCGCCTCGGCGTCGAGCTGCGCAGCAATCGCATCGGCGCGCGCCCAGTCGCGCGCCCCGATCGCCTCGTCGAGCGAGGCCAACGAGGCGGTCTGGGCATAAGCGCCTGTCACCGGCCCGACCAGCGCGGCCCCAACCAGAAGAGTGGCGGCAAGGATTTTGGAAAATTTCATGAAGGCCCCGCTTTTCGCCCTTGGGGCGTACGCATTACAAAGGCATGAAGGCGGCACAAAAGCACCGCCCCGAAGCATCTACTGCGTGCCGATCAGGTAGCCGGCGGTCGCACCGTTGCCGTCGGTGGTTTTGCCCTGCACCAGCCCGGCCATTTCATCGGCGTTCGGGCCGTAGAACTGCCCATCGATCGTGTTGTTGGAATTGAGCCGGACATTGTTCGGGCCCTGGTCGACCGCGTTGCGCGTATCGAGCGTGCTGGTGAACCCGGTCCCGATGATCCGCCCATTGCCGCCGCCCACAAGTCCGGACTGGTCGTACAGCTCGAACCCCACCGAACGGGAATCGAAATTGGCTCCCGCCTGGAAGGTGCCGCCCGCCTGCTGACCCGAAGAGCTCGAAATGCCCCACACGCCATCATAATTGGCTGCCTGCATGGGCAGGCTCTGCATCTGGCTGCTCGTGGTCTCGCGCCCGTCGACGATGGCATAGACCGTATTGGTTCCCGCCGGGCTGGTCAGTGCCGTCGCCGCATGGCTGCCCCCGATATAGGCGGCTTCGCCATTTGCGTCAGTGTAAGTATAGCCCGTCAGCCCACCCGGCAGGCCCGGTGTGGCGGCGCCATTGCCAACGGTATAGTTCCGGCCATCCACGGCCACAGAGATCGTACTGGGATTGGCGGCAAACGAACCATTACCGGTCCCCGTGCCGCCGGCGTTCAGCCCAACGGCCGAATAGCTGAGCGGTGAGGGCGGGAGCGAGCTGGAGCTTGTGCAGCCGGAAACGAGTAGCGCCGCTGCGACGGCGGAAAGAGCGAAGAGCTTGGTAGTCACGGGGGTTACCCTCCTTATTGGGTCTATAGTCGAATGAGCCCCCGCTCTCGGCTCGACAATGCAGCCCGAATGTGATCGTTCCGGGACAAGCGCCGTTGCAAAACAAGATGTTGCAACATCGCCGCAGGCGGCTGACACGGGCCCCGATCCGCCCTACTATAGCCATCTCCACCATGAACCTGACCTGAATGACCAAGCCACTCGTCCTCCGCACCGCCCGCACCGTTTGTCCCCACGATTGTCCTTCGACCTGCGCGCTCGATGTCGAAGTGCTCGAGACGGGCACAATCGGCCGGGTGCGCGGCGCCAAGGACGATCCCTATACGGCAGGCGTGATCTGCGAGAAGGTCGCCCGCTACGCCGAGCGCGCCAATCACCCCGACCGCGTGCTCCATCCGCTCCGCCGCACCGGCCCCAAAGGCTCGGGCCAGTTCCAGCGAATCTCCTGGGACGATGCCCTCGACGAAATCGGCTCCCGCTTCCTGCAAATCGAAGCCGAACACGGCGCCGAGTCGATCTGGCCCTACTACTACGCCGGCACCATGGGCCACGTGCACCGCGACGGCATAAACCGCCTGCGCAACGCCAAGGGCTACTCCGAGCAATACGACACCATCTGCACCATGATCTCGTGGACCGGCTACATCGCCGGAACCGGGCTTTTGACCGGCCCCAATCCCGAGCAGATGGCCGAGAGCGATTGCGTAATCATCTGGGGCACCAATCCGGTCAACACCCAGATCAACGTCATGACCCACGCCATCCGCGCCCGGCGCGAGCGCGGCGCCAGGCTCGTCGTTGTCGATATCTACCGCACCGCCACCATGGAACAGGCCGATATGGCGCTGCTCATCCGCCCCGGCACCGATGGCGCTTTGGCGCTGGCTGTCATGCACATCCTGCTGCGCGACAACCTCGCCGATCGCGAATTCCTAAGCAGCCATACGGACTTCGATTCGTCTCTTGAATCACATCTTGCGGCCAAGTCCCCGCAATGGGCCGCCGAAATCACCGGCCTTTCGGTCGAAGAAATCGAAGCCTTCGCACAGCTGGTGGGTGAAAACCCGCGCGCCTATTTCCGGCTCGGCTATGGCTTTTCCCGCCAGCGCAATGGCGCGCTCAACATGCACGCCGCGCTCTCGATCCCTGCAATGATTGGCGCCTGGAAATATCGCGGCGGCGGCGCCTTCCATTCCAATTCGGGCGCTTGGGGGCTCGACAAATCCCAGATCACCGGCGCCGCCCTCAAAAAGTCCCGTGTGCGCGAACTCGACATGTGCCGCATCGGCCCCATCCTCACCGGCGACCCTGAAGCGCTCGAGGGCGGCGGCCCGGTCAAGGCGCTCTTGATCCAGAACACCAATCCCATGGTTGTCACCCCCGATCACGCCCTCACCCGGCAGGGCTTCGAGCGCGAGGACCTCTTCACCGTCGTCCATGAGCAGTTCATGACCGAAACCGCTCAGATGGCCGATATCGTTCTGCCCGCCACCATGTTTGTCGAACACAACGATTATTACACCCGCGGCGGCCACACCCGCGTCCTCTACGGCCCCAAGATCGTCGACGCCCCCGGCGAGGCTATGCCCAACCATTTCGTCATCAACGAAATCGCCAAGCGGGTAGGGGCACCCGCCGCCGTCACTGAGAAGACCGACCGCGAGATGGTTGCCGAAACCTTCTCGCGCTCCGGCTATGGCGATCTCGACGCAATCGAAGCCGCGTCAGGCTTTGTCGACCGCGCGCTGCCCGATGAAAAATCGCGCTACGCCGATGGCTTTGCCTGGCCCGACGGCAAATTCCGCTTCAAGCCCGATTGGGAAGCCACCCGCATCAAGCGTGGCGTCAACTGGGTCTGCGATCCCGCAGAAATGCCCGCCATGGTCGATTTTCTCGATTGGAACGAGCCGACCACCGAAGCGGTCCCGTTCCGCCTGACCACCTCTCCGGCCCGCACGTTCCTCAATTCCACCTTTGGCGAAACACCCGGCAGCCAGAAGCGCGAAGGAACCCCCTCCTTGCTCATGCACGCCGACGATGCCGCCCGGTTGGCGCTTGAAGACGGCGCACCCGTCACCATCGGCAACCATCGCGGTTCAGTGGAGCTGACCCTGCGCCTGTTCGACGGGTTGCGCACCGGCGTTGTCGTCGCCGAGGGCCTCCACCCTCACAAGGCACACCGCAAGGGCAGGGGCATCAACACCCTGATCGGCTCCGATCCCGTTAAGCCCTTCGGCGGTGCCGCCTTCCACGATGCCGCCGTCTGGGTCCGGGCGTCCGCCGCATGACATCGATTTCCCCCGCCTCCCGCCCGCGCATCGCCGCCATCGACGTCGCGCGCGGCGTCGCCATCGTCGCGATGATCATCTACCATTTCTCATGGGATCTGGCGTTTCTGGGCTTCGTCAATTTCGACCCCACCCAGTCGCTCCCTTGGGTGATCTTCCAGAAACTGATCGTCGGCACCTTCATTTTTTTGACCGGCGTGTCCCTCGTCCTCGGCCACGGCGAAACCATCCGCTGGCGCCCCTTCTGGCGCCGCTTCGCCATCATCCTCGGCGCCGCGCTCCTCATCTCTGCGGGCACGTACGCCTTCAATCCCGGCACCTTCGTTTATTTCGGCGTCCTGCACGCCATAGCGCTGTTTTCCCTCATGGGCCTCGCCTTCCTCACGACCCCGCTCGCGCTCGTCATCGAGCTGGCCGTCATCCTCATCGGCCTGCAACTGTTCATCCAGAGCCCGCTGTTCGGCGAAAAGCTCTGGTCCTGGATCGGCCTCTGGGATGCGCCGCCCCCCAGCGAAGATCTGGTCCCCATCTTCCCTTGGTTCGGCGTCGCCCTCCTCGGCATCGCCGCCACCCGCTGGGCTATCAGCAGCGGCGTCACGGACCGCCTCGCCCAATTCAAGGGTACCTCAGCGCCCTCTCGCGCCCTGGCCAAACTCGGCCGCTGGAGCCTCGTCATCTACGTCCTGCACCAGCCCATCCTCATCGGCATCCTCATGGGCCTTGCCTCCCTCACCGGCATCAGCGAAACCCGCCGCGCCGAAAACTTCCTCTCAAGCTGCCAGTCCAGCTGCCTCCAATCCGCCCCCGACGCCGCCTACTGCACCGCCTACTGCGCCTGCACCCTCGACCGCATCGAAGCCGACACCCTCTGGCCCATGCTCGAAGCCCCCCAGCGCACCCCCGAACAGGACATCGCCCTGAGCGACCTCACCAACCAATGCGCCGCCGAAGTGTTGGACGAAATGCTGCTGGCGCCTGAGGCGGAGTAGGGGGGCGACACCTCCCCGACGGGTCCAGACCCCATTCACACAAAAAAGGGGAAGCACAACGCTCCCCCACCCTCATCTGTCATCCCGGGCTTGACCCGGGACCCAGTACCCCCAGCGTTGCGGCTTTTGCCGCAGCCGATCCAAATGTCTCAACCCGCGCCCAAAACCGGGCACAACCTCAATCCACCCCATCGCTGTCCCGGCCTTGAGCCGGGACCCATCAGCTGCGAAACCGAGCCCGGCATTGCGATCGAGAGCCGGAATGGAGTGACTATCGCTTCGTTTCCGGCCCCATTCCAAGTGTTCGCAGTCCTAACGTGAAACCGCGATGGCCATCGGTCGGGGAGCACTTCTAAATAGAGGAACTCACTTCTAGGTAGGTCGAATTCCTGGTTTTCGGCGGGCGCTGTCACCATAGAGTGCCACCGCGATCATTTCACATTCTGCGGTCGCGTTTCTGATTAGGTTGTGCAAGTAATTCAGGAAAGCATCCCGTGAACGGATAGAGAATATCTCTGCTCGGTAGCTTAGATCATTCTGTAGCGGTGTCTCCTGAAGCAAAGTTGCGAACTCGCTGTCCACAAACATTGCGTCCACATACGGGGCATAGGTCGCTATTGCCCTAATGTCGTTGGTGGCCCCTCGTGAAGGGTTTTTCTTCTGGCCAGCGGCAATTTTACGCGCCATTGCTGCGAAAAGGTACGCCTGAATTCGGTGGTGTGGCACGGTCCAATTGCCGTTCCATTGCCAGAAGGCCACAACTTGGCGCTCGGCATCATCGACGGACATTCCAGAACGCGTGAAGTATTCCCGAAGTCCGCGGAATTCCTGTATCGCCCCCGAGAGAGCGCCATTCATAAAGGCGTTTGTATCGCCATTTTCTAGGCCGCGTCGAGCCATCTCTGCAAAATGCAAATATGCGGTGACCCGCGAACTCCCAAAGGATTCCAGTTCCGTCTTCAGAACACTCTTGAATGATGTCTTAGGATCAGCGCGCCATCTTTCGTAAAGGGGCGCCATGTTGTCTGCCGACATTTCTCGCCGGTCACGCACATCTTTGGCGATGCCGGTCCAGTCCATCGCAGCCGATATGTGGAGGCGTGAAAGCCATTCATTTCGGTGTCCATCCAAAATACTGTCCACCGAGAGATCTAGTATCGGTTCTTTTCCGGAAACAAACCCGCGCAAATAGGCCCAGACTTGGTCTCCTTCTATTTCCGAAGAGGATCGAAAGCTCGTGTCACCACCGAGCATCTCGTGGGTTAGTGTCAGCTCGTCACCTCTTGTGAACACCATCGACTCATCTCGGTGGATATCGGATGCTGGACACAGTACTTGCTGTAGTAAAACGCCTTGCTGCAAAAGGTTTGTAACTTCTGTCCAAAAGGCATGGTGCGGGGCCTCTGAGGGGTATGTGCCGGTCTTTATTTTGAAAATTTGGCTGATGGCAAGCTGGTCAAGATAGATGATCATTTTGTCCAGCGCTGGCATTTCGTCCATGGTGATGTCGCCGCATGACACACACTTGTAGCTTGCCAACCCAGCTTTCAGCTGGACCAATGCTCTGCTGCGCTTCTTGCAGGCAGCACAAGTTGCGAGTGGGGGAATACTCATTGTTCAAATAGTTCAGACATTTGATCCCTCCATCCCAAGTTCGCGGCTGCTTCCGGTAATGTCAAACAACTCTCTTGGGGAATCGCGGTGTCGGCTATCCTCACCACCCCCTACCCATAAACCCCCCAGAAAAAATACACAGTCAGCCCCACCCCATAAACAATCACAAACCCCCGGATCACCTTCGCCGGCACGAGATGCGAGAAATACGCCGCCGCGAACCCGCCGACCATCGCTCCGGCCAGCGCTACGCTGCCCTCAACCCACGCAATCGACCCAGTCGCTGCGAACCGCAGCACGGCCACCACCGACACCACGGCCGAGATCAAGAGCTTGAGCCCGTTCATCGCATGAACGTCCTCGAACCCGGCCAGCGCCAGCCAGGCCAGAAGCACGATGCCCAGCCCCGCGTTGAAAAACCCGCCATAAAAGCTGATGGCCAGCAGCAGCGCCGAAAGCCCGATGGCGCCGGCCCGCACAACATGCCGGGAGCCGTTCGAGCGCGACGCAAAGAACCGGTTGATCCGCTGCCCGAAAATATAGATCGTCACGGCAAACGCCATCAGCCAGGGAATGATGACCGAGAACTGCGCGTCCGAAATCCGCATCAGCGCCTCGGCGCCCAGAAACCCTCCCACCAGCCCCAGCGTGCTGTAGAGCGCCAGCCGCCCCTTGTGCGGCGCGATATGCTTCCAGTAGCCGATTGCCCCGGTCACATATCCGGGTAGGCACGCATAGGTGTTGGACGCATTGGCGAGTACCGGCGGCACCCCGGCGAACAACAGCGCCGGAAAAATCACGAAAGAGCCGCCACCGGCGAGCGAATTTATCATCCCGCCGAGCAATCCGGCGGCGAACAGCAACACATACGTCAATTTCGGGATTCCCACAGACCCACAATGTTTGCCAACTTGCGGTCACCGGACGCTCAAGTCCATAGTTTTTGGCGCCAGTGTTGCCGATATTGACAAAGCGTCGCAGCGTACCTATCTGAGCACTCGGCTGAAGCGCCTGCCGTCCGCAAGGGCACATGTTCTACGGTGAAGTCTTCCACGCCAACCCGGTTTTTCCGGGCCGCGCGAACCAGCAAACATCGTCCCAAATCATTGGCGGTGCTTGGCAATGCGGGCTCCCAAGACGAAAATTCCGCCGTGGAGACTTTGACGATGCGCAAACCTGCATCCCATCTGACCACGACCGACCTCAAGACCGAGGCGCGCCAGTATCGTGCCGCCCAGCTCGACGCCGGCCGAACCATAAGCCAATCGCAAGCCCTTGAAATGGTTGCGAGATTTCACGGATTTAGGGACTGGAACACTGCCTCCGGCGTGCTTCCCGTTACCCGCGGCCCGGCCTATGCCGTCAGCCAGCAGGTCTCGGGAACCTATCTCAAGCAGCCCTTCACCGGCACCATCATCGGCGTCAAGGCGCTGGGGGCAGGGGAGATGTTCCGCCTGACCATCCAGTTCGACGAACCTGTCGATGTCGTTGCGTTCGATAGCTTTTCCGCCTTCCGCCAGCGGGTCGACGCCACCGTCAATCGCGACGGTATCTCGCCCTCCCGCACCAGCGACGGCCAGCCGCACATGGTCCTGGCCCGGGCCTGAACCAGACCGGGGCGCTCCCAGCGCCCCGGTTTTTCTCGGGCAGGTCTTGCATTCATCGGTAAACTACGATGAACTGCCGTCCACTTTGCAAAGCCACAAGATTGGAGTCCCCATGCCCGAGCAGACACAACCCATCGAGCTCTACTATTTCCCCACGCCCAATGGGCATAAGGTCTCGATAATGCTCGAGGAATTGGGCGTCCCCTACACGGTCCACGCCATCCACATCGGCAAGGGCGATCAGTTTAAGCCCGAGTTTCTGGCCATTTCGCCCAACAACAAGATCCCCGCCATCGTCGATCCACAGGGCCCTGGCGGCGCGCCCATTTCGGTCTTTGAATCCGGGGCGATCCTCAAATACCTCGCCGAAAAATTCGGTCGGTTCTATCCCAGTGATCCGCGCAGCAGGGTGGAAGTGGACGAATGGCTGTTCTGGCAGATGGGCGGTTTCGGCCCGATGCTCGGCCAGAACCATCATTTCAAGCAATATGCGCCTGAAAAGATTCGGTATGCGATCGATCGCTACGTCAACGAAACCCACCGGCTCTATGGCGTGCTCAACAAGCAGCTCGAGGGCCAGGACTACATTGCCGGTGACTATTCCATCGCCGACATGGCGTCATTGAGCTGGTCGCTCGGTTGGGAAAAGCAGGGCATGGACCTCAGCGAATTCCCCAACGTTGCCGCCTGGCAAGAGCGCCTCAAGGCCCGCCCGGCCGTAGAACGCGGCCTCGCCGTCAAGCTGCCCGAGGACCAGCAGATGAACCTCGCTGACGACAAAGAGGCGCAAAAAGTCCTGTTTAATCAACGCGCCAACTAGCAGAAAAAAGGCGGCACCCGCGGGTGCCGCCTTTTTATTTGGCGCCGTTAGAGCGTGTCCGGTTAAAGTGGATGCCACTTTATGGGTTCGGACACGCGACAAATTAAAGACTTGGAGCAATTGAAGCGGTTCATAGAAGCGCTGAAATGCTCTAGGCGCTCACCAGCCGTTGCGATCGAACCAGTTATCAACCTCTTGTTTGGCCTCGTCTTTTGTCTTGCCATAGCGCTCCTGAATCTTTCCTTCGAGCTGCTCGCGCTTGCCGGCTACGGTATCGAGGTCGTCATCGGTCAGCTTGCCCCATTGTTCCTTGGCCTTGCCGGTAAACTGCTTCCAGTTGCCTTCCATCTGATCGCGGTTCATCTTGGCATTCTCCTTTTTTGTTCGCTGTCGTTGAAAACGGTTTGCCCGCCTCGCCGGTTCCACCGGCGCAAATTGTGCCTCGTCCACCCATTTTCACCTCCGGCGACAAAAACCCCTTGCACTTCCGCGACATTCCGGGCTACCACCCGCCTCGGAGAGGTGGCCGAGTGGTCGAAGGCGCGCCCCTGCTAAGGGCGTAGGCGGGTAACTGTCTCGAGGGTTCGAATCCCTTCCTCTCCGCCATTTTCCCTCATTAGCACATTGAAATCGCAATGCTTTTGGATTTTCGGGTAGCGACTACCCTAAAGCCCACCCTAAAGCATGGCTGGCGTTCGCCGCTCGTGCCTTGAGATGAATCGACTCATTCGCAATGCTATGCTTTCATCCGAGTGGCTGGTCAGGCCGTCGGGGGATTCTTGAAAGTTCGACGTTGCTGCTGTTCGAGTGTGATGCTGCGCATCCATGGGGGGATTGTGCCTACGCGGGAAACGGATTGCGGAGCAGGTTATCTAGGTGGCGAGGAATAAAGCGGGAGACGCCAGGGACTATGAATATGTCCTGTTTATTGACGAAGCCGGAGACGTCGGAACGCGAACCGCCGCTGAAGGTGATAAGGGCTCAAGTGCCTGGTTTTGCCTTGGCGGGGTAGTGCTTAGGAGAAAGTACGAGCCTGAGATTCCGGGCTGGATCCAATCGATCAAGTTGGCAACTAGCCCCGCTGACGATCCCGAACTCCACTATAAGTTGCTGTCGTCAGATGACCGGGTCGCAGCGTGTCGCTGCCTCGCTGAGCAGAAATTGAAGGTCTTTGTTGTCGCCTCCCATAAAGAGAATTATCGCGGCCACAGGAATCCGCGTGCGGCCAGAATGTCTGGCCAAATGGAATTCTATAACTTCTGCCTGCGAATTTTACTGGAACGCGTTTCCGAACTCGTTGCCGCGTCGTCAATGAACGCTTTCGGTGAAAAGAGAAAACTCCGTATCGTCATCGCTCAAACCGGCGCCGTGCGGTACAGCCAGACGAAGGCATATTTTGAGTATCTTCGGCATCAGGCGCGCACCAATACCACGTATCTTAAAGCCAAGATTATCGACCACGAGGTGATCGACTGGCAATTAATCGAAGAGGTCAGCGCGAAAACAACCGCCGGTGTTCAGTTGGCCGATGTTGCGGTAAGCGCCTTCTACAATGCCCTGAACGACAAAGGTCGGAACGCCATGTTCATCGATCCAGCGAAAGCCTTGGAACCGGCTATGGGTCGGCAGTTTGGAAGAGTATCGAATTTTGGCTTAAAACTACTGCCTTGGGATCAAAACATCCCACACCAGTATCGCGCGATATTTGAACACTATGGCTACGGCTGGGCCCCAGAATAAAGGCGGCAGGCCCCGGCCTCCGTTTCACTAGGCGGATTTGGCGCCCATCGCACATCGAATGGGCATCGGCCTAGCTGCCGAGATCGACTAGAGGATGTTCCGGCGTATCCTGCCAAACGAATCCTCGTCCTGTTCGCTACGAATTTCAAGGTCTAATTCAGCTACAGCGCTAGCTCAGACTGTCTGAACATTTCCTTGGTGGCTGGGATCAAAGACCCATGTTTAGGAACCTCAGGATTGGCTGAGGATTGTGCCTCTGTGCCACGGAGGAAAGTAATGGATTGAATAGCCCCGAGTTTCGTGGACACCCTCGGGTTAGTTTTCCTGCT